>Ga0182738_1000362_pt1 | contig 66376 bp, 48 predicted proteins | sample eDN5th30CBELigMG_FD_128876 | JGI IMG/M metagenome (GOLD analysis project Ga0182738, IMG submission 128876) | Enriched Miracle-Growth compost microbial communities from Emeryville, California, USA - eDNA 5th pass 30_C BE-Lig MG (version 2)... ... | reverse complement strand
GATTTGTGTTCTGACAAGGAAGCCGAAGCAGGCGAATTCCCAGAATTCGTCGATGCAGGCTGACGAAGTTCAGAACGCAAAAGAGCCGATCGCAGCCCAAATTGACCTTTCCGGACAGACTCTAAGCCGTAACACGGCACTAAAGCATTTCCCGGGGGCTCGGTCGGAGTGGTTTCCCCATGACAGATGACGACCTGATGATCCGACTGCAATCGGGAGACGAGCAGGCCTTCCGCCAGCTGGTGGACCGCTATCAGTCCATGCTCGTCGGCTTTTTCATGCGAAACACACGGGACTTGCAACTCTCCGAGGATCTCGCACAGGAAACGTTATTGAAGGTCTATAATCAGTCCTGGGATTATTTGCCGCTTGGGCATTTTCGCGGGTGGATGTTCCGGATCGGGCGTAACCTGCTGATCGACGATGTGCGGCGGCGCTCCAATGATGCACTGGTGCGGTCCATCCGTCAGAAATCGGATGAAGAGCTGGAGGCCATTCATCGTCTGGCAGATGAGTTCGTGCCTCCCGAACAGAATATTCTACAGCAGGAATTTATCGCACTCATTGACGAACTGCTGGGTGAAATTCCAGAAGATCAGCGTCAGACGTTCACCTTGCATCATTATTCGGATTTGAGCCTGCAGGAGGTGGCCGAGATCACAGATGTTCCCGTCGCAACTGCAAAAAGCCGCTTGCGTCTCGCGCGTGAAAAACTGGCGGAAAAACTGCGTTCTCGGGGAATCGATCCGACAGCCGGTTCAAAGAGTACCGGAGAGCATTAACCCCGCATCGATCGCGTTCCCCACGCGGTGAGTTGCTGTTCATCAGTCAAAACTCGCACAGTGCGCGCCCGGGCCAGAGCAACTTGTTCTCATCCAATGAAACGAAATTCCGAAATCGATTGATCCAGACCGGGAAGTTTTCCGTTCTCCCTGAATCGGAGGCAAGACGAACGTCTGTATCCCAAACGTCTGTATCCCAAAATGAGAGCAAGTTGCTCTGGCCTGAGCCCGCGTGGCCGCGCGTCTCGCCTGATGAAACGCAACTCACCGCGTGGGGAGCGCGGTCGATGCGGGAGTCATGCGATCTCAATCCTGACAGGATAGTCGTACTCTCACGCAACTCAAATTTCGGTTAGAAAAAATGTGAAGTGAGTGACAACAGAGCGGAATCGCGAGAAACCGACCCGAACCCCAAGCTGCGGTACAGCCGCCGTTCCAAGTTTGAAGTGCTGTAGCGGTAAGAAGGGCAGAGGAAGTACTGTCATCATCAACTCAACTGTCATCATCAACTCAATGGTACGAGGCAGCCCGTACCGGGAACTGGTCTCAGAGAACCGAGGAATATCATGCCCTATTTTAGTCGGCTGACAGAAATTGTGACCTGTAATCTGAGTACGCTTCTGGCCCGCAACGATCACTCTCCGCAATTTCTGCAGGGAATTATCCGCGAGATGAATGAAGGGGTGGCAGGAGCCGAGCGTTCTGTCGGAACCGCGATTGCCAATATCACCCGACTGGAAGCGGAGATTGGTGAGCAGCGTGTCGCCGCCGGCGACTGGATGATCCGTGCTCAGGCAGCGCTCCGCAGGCAGGATGAAGGCCAGGCTCGGCTGGCACTGGAACGTAAGCATGAAGTGGAAGATCTGATCGCCGGTCTGGAGCAACAACTGCAAGCCGCCATCGCAACTCGGGACCACCTCAGCACGATGCTCTGTGCCCTGCAGGCCCGACTGGCAGATGCTGCTCGCCGACTGGAAGACCTGACTTCTTCAGAGGGGCATCAACAAGTCGCCGAATGCACGAAAACAATCACCCTGATGAAAACGTCCACGGTTCGCCAGAGTCGAGTTGAATCAGAACTGGAACAATTGCGAAAACAACTGCAATCTGAATAGAACGCATTACCCCGTGTTGATTGCGTTTTACCACGTGGCGAGTTGCGTTTCTCCAGTCGAAATGCGTGCTGTGCGGGCCCAGGCCAGAACAACCTGCTCCGGCTTTCGTGCTGTCAGGGTATCGCTTGAGGGCGAGTCACGCGAAGCGTCAAAACCGACGGGGTTCAGCTCAGCGGAAGCTTCGTCCTCCAGAACTTCAACGGGCTGTCAGACAAGAATCGGGCTGACCTGAAGTGCGCACCAGGTCTGGACGACTTCGCCGGGGGCCAGCACCTGCAGCCCGGTATTCAGATCACGTTGATGCAGGTTGATAGCATCGGTGACGCAGGTGTATGGTTCCAGACAGATGGCGTTTCGTTGCGGCGGGGTGTAGGCCACCAGTTCACGGAAGTATTCCGCATCGCAAACCTGCGTCAACTCAATGCCGGCCCGCTCGTCAAAGATGGAAGCGCGCACGGTTCCCCCGTCCGATTGCCAGCCGGTGAACACGTTGTCCAGTTGCAGCTCTCCAAATCGAGCTCCTGTCCGCAATGCAAAGCGATTCTCAACCGGCAGCCGCTTACCGGTAGGCAGAAATTCTTCGAGTTCCCATTCTTCGCTGATGGGAACCATCGCCACACAGTTTTCCGGCTGGCTGTTGCTTCCGAAGGGCAATCGGAAATAGGCATGCGTTCCGAGTCCCCAGGGGAGCGGTCTGGAGTCCGGGTTGCTGATTCGAAACTGGCATTCCAGCCGATTCTCTGCAACTCGATAACGGACATCAATGAGAAAATCTGCTGGCCAGCAGGCCAGACGTTCCGGTGCATCCACCGACAATTGAAACTGTCCTGCGACGGAATCTGGCGTCGTGCTGACAACTCGCCACGGGCGATCCAGGCAGAACCCATGTATGGCATGGGGAGTTCCCTCTGCCAACGGGATTTCATAGTCCTGGCCTTCCCATTGAAATTTTCCGCATCGGATGCGATTGGGGAATGGAAACAGCAATGGAATGCCATAGCTGCTGGGGCGGACCTGCCCTTGCAGAACGTCGCTGGGGGAGTCGATCACCTCGACGGGCTGACCGTGAATCATGGCCCGAAATTCAAAGCAGTTCATGCCCAGACTGGGAGCAATTCGGGCAATGGCGCCACTATCAGGATCGGAGATGCGAATTGCTTTGGTCTTCATGATTGAAGTCTAACACAGGCGCGGGAATGACGTCACTCATCACGGCCAGATCTCGTGTCAGGTCGTCTGCAGCGAAACGATGAATTGTTGGATTCTCTCTGCGAGTGCCCACGTGTACGACGGACAATGCGATGAGTCGCCTTTCACGAGTCAAAATGCATGCTGCGCGGGTCCAGGCCAGAGCAACTTGCTCTACCGAAGCATGATCCCCTGGGTATTGAATGGACGTGCTGCTTCCCGTTCAAGTGTTGTCGGCTCGGCAGTTTGATTGGTGATTTCTTTATAGAAGAGCATGGGTGGATTCCAGGGAGCGGTGGGCAACCAGGGACCGGAAACCTTGTCGTGCTTGCTGAACACATAAACAGTTTCCTTATTTCCGGTGGTGTCCATCAACTGGACAGCCTGCGGCAGATAGGTTGTGGGGTCCAGCAACACTTCTGCCACGCGATATTCCCGCTGTTCCGCAGCCAACTTGGGGTATGCAATAATATGGATAATTTTGTTTGGATCATGCAGCGACCCCAATTCCAGCATATAGCGTTGCTGCATTTTCTGAGCATTCATCCCGAACAGGAATGGTAACGGGCCGTCCGCAATGTTTTGCCCCTGGTACTGGGCGGGGATTTTGATGCGGTTGTACTCTTTTTTGACGATGTCGATATCCAGGATTTCTTTGCCGTTACAAATCCAGGTTTTGGCCTGATCCGGATTACAGGTGAATACCTGGTTCCGTTTTTTGACTTCTTTACCGGTTGCCGCTTCGTTGGGAGAGAAGTCCATGCGGCCTTTGTCCGGCCCTTCATACCAGTATTTGCCTAGAGCGCATTTGGCTGACAACATGATTTTGTCGTATTCGATGCGGGAGAATTCGCCGCGGCTGCGAGTGACCGTCCCGGACTGTGTTTCCCAGGTTTGCAGGATCGTTAACAGCTCTGGAGAAATGCCCGCATCTGTGCTTAAAGGAGCGGGACGCGCCGGGTTTGCAGCAGCCTGGCGAGATTCCTGTGCATAAAGCAGGCTGGAAAGACAAGTTCCACACAGGAACAGCAACGCTGACATCCGTCCGGAATGAGTCAAAATTTGCAACATCGGGGCAGCTACCTTCCATGGTCAAACTGATGTTTCATCGCCTCCCTTGCGGAAGACAAGCCGGAAATCACGAGTCGCTGCGACGAAAACGATTTCCGGCCGAAACCGGCGGGGAGTCTACTTCGCGATTCTGATCCGGGGAAGATCGGTTTCAATGGCTCTCAACGAAAAAAGCATGGACCATGAAAAGACCCCCCGGGATCACCGGGAGGTCCGCATCATTCAATCGGAAACCAACGCTTCCCAATTGCACCCGAAATTGTCCGCTGTGAAGGAGGACAGTTTGGGATCAATTCCAGTTATGGGGATTCAGGAACCACCACCAGTGATCGGTCCGGGAGTCAAACTTCAGACTCCATGAGCCATCATCCCATTCCAGGGTGGATTTCCTCCAACCCATGGGAACCTGCGGGTAGGGATAGTAGGGTCCAATATAAGGCCAGGCACTGGCATCGTATTGTGTCGGATAAGTCACAGCCGCGGAGTTATCATACGGAGCATAGCTGGGCCAGGCATAGTTTGGCATATTCGGCTGATTGTACAGATGGTGTCCCCCTGTCTGCTGGATATTGCCATACTGGGGCATGGAACCATTTGGACCACCGGCAGCCTGAGCCGCCATCATGGCTTGAGCCTGCTGGACAGGCATGCCTGTAAATGCTCCACCGGAACCTTGCGGGCCTGGTGCAGGATGGCCTGCTTGCGGGGGATAACCTGCCTGCGGGGGATAACCACCTTGCGCGGGATAACCATCTTGCGGAGGCATTCCATAGCCTGCGGGAGCCACGCCTGGTTGCGGATATTGCGGACGAGGCTGCCCCTGGGCCTGCTGAGGCATGGCCAGTTTTCCGTTGACGGTCAACTGATTGAGCACCTGGTTCACACCCGGAACGCTGGAAGCTGCATGGTGTGCCCGCATCGCCTGTTCCTGGCTGTCAACAGATCCAACCAGGCTGGCAACACCAGATTTATAACGAATTTCAATGTCATAGCCGTTCAGTCCGGCAGATGTCATCGAATCCGCAATGCTCTGGGCGACTGCCTGATTGCTTGCTGGAGCCCCTTTGGTTTCATGATTGACACGCTGTACCTGTTTGCTGGCCATGCCGGCATGATCAGCATGTTGCACCTGTGGAGCAGCCGCTTCATGAATTGCTGCAGCTGCCATGCGGGCTGCTGCAGGATTCGTCCCGGCCGGACCCAGATCACTCCGCTGGCCGGCAGGAGTGGCCTGTGTTTCCATTAAACTCAACTTGTTTTCCACGGTGCGAACACCGGGAACCGAGCTGACAACCCGAGTGACCAGGGCCCGTTGAGAGCTATCCTGGATTTTCCCTTTAATTGTGGCAACTCCCCCCAGGTACTCGATTTCCACGTCTTGATAGACGAGTTTGACGTGGCCGAGAGCGGTTGCGATATCTTGTGCAACCTCATCGTTGGTACGTTCGGGCGCCTGTGTGGCTGAACCGGAATTTCCTGACAGAAAATCCAGCGGGCCGGCCATCGCGAGACTGGGAACTGCCGCCAGCAGCCCGAGGCTCAATGCCCATTTCCGTGGCAGAAGCATGGACTTACTCCTTAAGTCGTTGTTGGTTGTTCCCAGGGCGTCTTTACTTGGAAAACGCACAGCGCCGGGCTATCCAACGCGGAACAGATCGAATGATGTCGTCCTTCATCGACCAGAAAGGTTGCCGGGAATGAGTTATTCTGCCTTTTTCGGTTGAAATGATTGTTCCGGAAAGCCAGCGTCGAGGCACTGCGTAAAATGCACAGAATGGGGCGTTTCCGACTTCGTTCTTACCACTCAAAAACGCAATTCCGGCATTCCATGCAAACATGACACTTTCTGTTGAATATGGATGGCTTGTCGACATTGAGGGGTGTCTGCCTCAGCAGCGCATTTTCTGGAAACAGAATTCTGAAGTTCCTTAATTTTTTTGAACCGTATTTGGAACTTGCGAGACATTACTAGATGAGACACTGTTGAATTCGCTGGAAATTAAACGTTTGTATACCTGAAAGTGTTTCTCCCAATCATCCCTGAAATACTGCAGTCATCCGGTTTCCAGATTTTTAAAGCTGCCAGAGCAGTAGTTTATTATCAATGGTTCCTCACGGCACTTCGTATCGACAATTTAATGCGGAGATTGGAGATTCGCCTCGGGAAACTGGTTTTTTGCGAGATTTATCCAGTGCATACCGAGAGGCGTATGCCAGTGCCTTTGCGATTGTCGGGAATCGTGCTGACGCAGATGACGTGATGCAGGAGGTCTGCATTGTGCTCTGGCAGAAGTACGAAGACTTTGAGCAGGGCACAGATTTTCGCAAATGGGCCTGCAGCATTGCGTTTCATGTTGCACGGGCCTATGTCCGCCGGCAGCGCCGGCGCTCTTCGGGCCTGAGCGATCTGGCCCTGGCCAGAATCGAACAGATCCGCACGGGCGGCGCGGAATTGTTCGATTTGCGGCGAGAAGTGCTCCGGGAATGCGTCGGCAAGCTCAGTGCCCGCGATCAGCAATTCTTGCAGGACTGTTATGGAAGCTCGCAGTCTCAGGCTGCTTTTGCTCGCTCACAAAAGAAATCCGTGGAGACGATTTATACTCGTCTCAAACGCATTCGACATAAATTAATCACTTGCGTGAACCGTACCTTGGGCAAGGAGGGCGAGAGTGATTGACAATCACGCAAACAATCACGCAGATCGAGAAGAGGCGAGACAACTCGCGGATGCCATGGTCGACCGTCGTATGAATCCCCAAATGATGCAGCGACTGGATGAATTGATCACCAGTGACCTGGGTTGCTTGCAAGCCTATGTCGAACGGATCGACTTTCATGGTGAACTCATTGAGCAGTCTGTGGAATGTCGTTCTGCAAACCGTGACGTAGTGGCGATGGACCAGATTGCACAGTCAACCACACGGTATGAGCGTCGCCAGAACTGGAAACTGATTGCAGGAACCGTGGTCTGTTTGAGTTTGGTCGTCGGAGTTCTCAGCTGGCTGGTCATGACAGAACGACTCCTTCCCTCCAGTGTTGGCACAATCGCCGCCTTGACTTCGGATCTGCAATCTCACTCAACACTGGAACTGGGGCAAGTGGTCCGAAAGGGCCATCTCTTCAACCTTTCGTCCGGAGTGCTCACGTTGCAGCTTCCCGATGTGATGGTCGACGTGATTGGACCGGCGAAAATTCGAATTCATAATCGACAGAAAATGGAACTGCTCTCCGGGACGATCCATGCTTATGTTCGCCCTGGCGGAGAAGGATTTGCTGTTCATACCAAAGACAGTGTTATTGTTGATCTGGGGACGGAATTTGCCGTCACCTGCCGGCCGAATGCTGAGACGGAAGTAAGCGTGCGGCATGGGCGGGTACAGGCCAATCTGGTGGGCTGGAGCGGCGCCCCCATGAAAGAGTTGGGAATCACGGCAGGGCGTGCAGCCACGTTCTCGCAACGTCGCCAATCCGCCGTCGAAGTCAATTATCATCCACAGACTTTTGAGAAAATCGAAAGAACTCGCGGAACAATTAAGCTCATTGACGGCATGCTCCGGACCGCCGCACAGCCTCCTGTCTCCGTCGCAAGTCTGAAGTTGCCGACACATAATCATATGCTGGTGATTCCTGAACAACAGCGCGTCGTCCTGACTGAGGACTTGGAAGTCACTGGCATTTCCGGTCCGGTTCAGATTCCTGCAGGGACTGCTGTCAGCAGCTATCTGATTCATTATGACCCTGACATCCTGTTAAATAAAGCGCCCCGTGGAGCAGTGACCTTTGATGGTAATATTCTTGCGGTCATTACCACTGCGGAGCAACTCTTTTCCACTGATACCAGGTTTGGGCTGCCGGGTTTGGAATATGGAAATTCCAATGTCCGCGAATTGGAGTTGGACGAAGATGAAGTCCGTATTTCGGACGACCGGAAAACAGCTTCCTTCTACTTCGGGCTGACGGGTGCGGAACCGATCGATCACGCACGCGTGCTGGTCACTTCCGACGCCCCTTGATTTCACCATCTCCCGTTTTTGCCATTTTGCTGACTGTTTTTTTACTAAATTACAAGAGAGGTTATCGTGACAATTCATTGCAAACGAATCAAATCCGGATTTACCTTAATCGAACTGCTGGTCGTTATCGCGATTATTGCAGTCTTGATCGCACTGCTATTGCCCGCTGTCCAGCAGGCGCGCGAAGCTGCCCGTCGCAGCCAGTGTAAAAATAACCTGAAGCAAATTGGCCTGGCGCTGCATAATTACCATGACACAATGAACATGCTCCCCTTTGGGGTTGTGTTCTATCGTAACACACCGGGTGGTGCTCCTGGAGGAGGCCAGAATACACAAAGCCAGAATCAGGGAAACTGGACCTGGGGGGCGATGATTCTCCCAAATATCGACCAAGCTGCGCTATTTCAAACGATGAATGTTGGTAAGAATTCGCCTGCTGCTGCAAATAATGTTGCAGGTAATTTGGGATTGCTTCAGACCCCATTGCCGGCCTTTCGTTGTCCGAGTGATCCGGGTGAGAATGCTTGTGACATCGATCGGCGAGTAAATTTGACGAATGTTTCTTCTACCTTGAATATCGCTCAATCCATTATCGCGCGCTCAAACTATGTTGGCAACAATGGCCATCAGAACATCGGTGGAGGTAACGTCAACACTGGAGCGTTTCCTCGTGATCTGTGTCGACGATTTCGTGATATTACCGATGGGCTGAGTAACACCATTGCAATTGGAGAACGTGCATCTGATGCTCGCGGGGCAAGTCAGAGCGCGGGGGCGATTTATGCAACAGGACCAGATCAGTCACCCAAATGGGGAATTGCCGGCGCGCTAGGCGTTGCCTTCTATCCACTCAATACCGTCAATGAGACTGCATATGTAGATCTGCATAAGGGGTTCAGCAGTAACCATGTCGGCGGGGCACACTTCCTGTTTTGCGATGGTTCGGTCCATTTTATCAGTGAAAACATTCATTGGAGAAACTCGGACGATTCGACCCAGATGGGCGCTTATCAACGCTTGTGCAACATTTCCGACGGTACGCCTGCTGTGGAGTTTTGATATTAATTACTAGTGCTTCGTCTATTCTAGAACTTAGGATAGGTCTTAACGCAAAGTCCGAAACGGAGGACGTTTCGCAATCACGTACCCCAAATCCAAGCCCTGACAGGGCACTAGAATTAATTGATAATCTGCGGGAATGAAATATTGTTTGTTCGCGAAGCTCAAAGGCGAAACGGCCGCTGCGTGGTGACCGTTTCGTGGTGCCCATTCAAGATTTTGTCTGGCAGTTCGTGTTTTAACGTAGCTATTTCTGAATATTATCGTGTCTTATCAGTAAGAAAAAATTCGCATGAACATCCAATATCGACACATTTCATGGCTACTTTCACTGTTGTGTTTATGTGTAATTCTTGAGGGCTGTGGAAAACATGAAGGGTTTACGACGACCCCCGTTCAGGGAACTGTCACGTGCAATGGGACACCCTTGACAGGGGGCACAATCGTTTTCTCGCCAATCGTCACAAAAAGTGCAAATCCGGGACAGCCTGCTGCCAGTGCGATTGGCCCAGACGGGACATTTAATTTAACCACGTATCAAGATGGCGACGGAGCGATTGTGGGAACGCATTCGGTTTCCATTCTGCCCCCTCCAGCGACGGACGATTCCAAGCAGCCAAAATTTCCATGTGTCGATGCAAGTGTAGAAGTCGAAGTGAAAGCCGGACATAACGAAAGCATGAAAATTGAACTTTCTGGATCGTGAGTGATAGATCGCTTTCAATATTTTAAAATCGACATCAGTCGGACGCATGAATTCATTCTCCGTATTGATAAATATTGCTACCAAGAAGTTTTTCTCATGACATTACAACACGCCAGAAATCAACGAGGCTTCACCTTAATCGAACTACTGGTTGTTATCGCGATCATTGCAGTCCTGATTGCCTTGCTTTTACCTGCTGTCCAGCAGGCACGGGAGGCTGCCCGCCGCAGTCAATGTAAAAATAACCTGAAGCAAATTGGCCTGGCGCTGCATAATTACCATGACGTGCACCGCTGCTTTGCACCAGGCTGGATCCAAATGCAGAATGCCTCGGGTTATACCGTCAATCCATCCCCGACCGGATTTCAGATGATGGGTGGAGTGATTTCTCCCTGTTGGGGGTGGGCTGCTTTTTTGCTTCCCTATATTGAACAGTCATCGCTCTATGCAGAAACACTTGGGAAGCAGGTCTTGCTGCAAAACGTAAAAGGGGCGGGACAAGCTGCCCAGGTCGGCATTCCCACCTACCGATGCCCGTCTGATACCGGCCCCAAAATCCGAGGAGATGGTAGCAACTTCATAAAAACTGCCACATCAAATTATGCGGGAAGCGTTGGGCATCGTCAGCTTGCCGGTTTAGATGCTGCGGGTGGGAAGGCGGGGCAGACCACGGGCCTGTTCTGGGGCAATAGCAAGGTTCAGTTGCGGGACATTACGGATGGCGCCAGTAATACAATTGCAGTTGGCGAGGCTGCTTATTCGCAGGGGGGAGAAATCTGGGGAGCGAAAGTCTGGGCAGGATGCGACAAGGGTGGAGACACAGATTGTGTGGATGACATCCTTGGAGGCGGGCGCGCCGCAATTAATACATCCTCTACAAATGGAGACATGAGAAGAGAGTCTTTTAACAGCCTCCACGTAGGCGGTGTTCATTTTGTCTTTGCTGATGGTTCTGTTCATTTTATTAGCGAAAATATTTATTATTCTGGCTCTGGCGGGAATCCGAACACGACATTGGCAGACAGTACTTATGAATATCTTTTAAGCCGTGAAGATGGCCAGGTGATTGGAGACTTCTAACGATCGAGAGAGTTGGGCGTACTTCTCGCCTCTATGGTTTTCATGCCCTTGATGCTTTGGATCTTTCAATACTCGCGTCGCACCGCAACTTGGGGTTCGGGTTGGTTTCTCGCAATTCGGTTCCGTTGTCGCTCGCTTCATGTTTTTTAACCAAAATTTGAGATGCGTTAGGCTACTGGTTAAGTTTTTAAATCTATTTTTTATGTTATTACAACCAAGGCTATTCTCATGGTGCCACGAATTGCCCACAAATCGCGAGGCTTTACGTTAATCGAGCTACTAGTTGTTATTGCCATCATCGCAGTCTTGATTGCACTGCTTTTGCCGGCTGTCCAGCAGGCGCGTGAGGCTGCCCGTCGCAGCCAGTGTAAAAATAACCTGAAGCAAATTGGCCTGGCACTGCATAATTACCATGACGTGCACCGCTGCTTTGCGCCGGGCTGGATCCAAATGCAGAATGCATCGGGTTATACCGTCAACCCTTCTCCAACCGGATTGCAGATTTATGCCAGCGATTCTCCTGCCTGGGGCTGGGGAGCATTCCTGCTGCCTTATATCGATCAGGCGGCACTTTATGCAGAGACGATCGGCAAGCAAATACGGCTCCAAGATGTTGATGGAGCTGGCCAGCTGGCGATGACGCCGATCCCGACTTATCGTTGTCCTTCTGACACCGGTCCGACAGTACGTGGGACAGATGCCACATTGCTGAGGACTGCCACTTCGAACTACGCCGGCAGTGCCGGACATCGATATCTGACTTCAGACACCAATGCTGCCAATAACGCTGCTGGTGGCAAACCGGGAGAGACAACCGGACTCTTCTGGGGGCACAGTAAAACGCAATTGCGTGATATTATAGATGGTGCCAGCAATACCATCGCCGTGGGAGAAGCAGCCTACGTTCAACATGGTGTCGTTTTCGGTGCCAAGGTCTGGGCTGGTTGTCAGAAGGCGGGCGACACCGAGTGCATCGATGACATTCTGGCCAGCGGCCGTGCTCCCATTAATACTTCATCCAGTGATATCAACGTGAGGCATGAATCATTTAATAGTTTACACGCCGGCGGGGCACACTTTGTCTTTGCGGATGGTTCTGTTCATTTCATCAGCGAAAACATCTATTATAATACGAACGGCGATAGCAATACTTCGGTCGCAGACAGCACTTATGAATATCTCTTGAGCCGTGAAGATGGCCAGGTGATTGGGGAATTCTAGAGCGCATCAGAGCAACTTGCTCTAGTGTCTCGCCTACTCTAAGAATTGGGGTTCGTCTAAACGCAAAGTCCGACAACGGAGGACGTTTCGTGATGACGCACCCCGTAACCAAGCCCTAGCAGGGCACTAGCCGCCTGTTAAAAATCGCACAGACAGAAATGTCTGTGCCACCTCAACTCTCTGATTCGTTGCGAAAAGTGGGTCAGACATTCCTGTCTGGCCGAGCAACGGCTGATTTTCAACGGTCTGCTAGAGCGTATTACTCCGCATAGACCGATTTATCGTTTCGCTGTCGCCTGCAGCGAAGCGATAAATCGTTGAATGTTCACCGCGAGTGTCTACGCGTACGACGGACAATACGGAAGTGATGTGCTTTCGCCATGAGATGGTACGAACTTCAATTATCTTTGGATTTTTAAACAGGATTTATGATAATGTGGCGTTTTTTGTTCTGCAGTGCTCTGGTTCTGTCCTTCTGCCTGGGATGCGGGAGGGCGTCCGGACCGCAGATGGGGATGGTTTCTGGACATGTGACGCTGGATGGAAATCCACTCCCAGATGCAAATGTGACGTTTCAGCCCGGCGATGGGCGTCCCTCCACTGGAAAAACTGATGAATCTGGAAAGTATACGTTGAAGTTTTCCGCTTCGCACAACGGCGCGCTGGCCGGTCAGCACGTCGTCATGATCACGCCTCAACAACCCAGTGATGCAGAACTCTCGACCGGGACGGCAAAGCCTCCACAACCTATTCCAGGAAAGTACAACACAAAATCGGAGTTGACTGCGGAGGTCAAGCCAGGCTCGAATGTCCTGGATTTCGAACTGTTCTCCAAATAGATCTTCAAATAGAAAAACGCTGCAACCGGTTCCGATTGCAGCGTGAAAATATTTGTCTTGAGCGGCAGGAGGCTGTCGTTCTATCTGCGAATCGGTGCACCGGTGGCGGCAGATGCAGGCTGAATCGCACCTGGCCCCGCATTTTGACCGGTGCTGGATGTGGGGACAATGCGGCCGCCGGTGGATTGGTTGGTCAGATAATTATCGACCCGGGCTTGCTTTTTCACTTCACTGAAGATGCTGGCGACAGACTTCTGGGTCCGTTCTTCAACCAGCTGGGCATACAGATCTTCCCAGACATCCTTGATATCGGTCACAACTGGATCGGTGAAGCCTTCACACTTCAGGATGATGTAGCGGTTCTCGACGTCCGGCAGTTGAATCACTGGAGAGATCTCGCCCACTTTCAACTTGAAGGCCTGTTCTTCAATCTGCTTGTTGTCTCCATGCCGGCGGATGGGAGGAATCACCCCACCCAGCGGACGGGTCTGCGGGTCTGCGGAATATTCACGAGCCAGACGGTCGAAATCATCTGGATTGGCCTCGCACTGCTCCCAGATTGCATTCGCATTACGCATGTTTCCGCTGATCAGAATCAGGCGGGCCTTCACACGCGGACCGTAATTGCTTTCGAATCCTTTTCGCATGTCTTCTTCGGAAATCTGGACATCCTGGCCGGCCAGTTTTTTGAGCGCCAGCATTGGCCAGATCACATCCTGATGATACTGGTCCCGGGTCAGGTGACGTTCCGATTCCAGCATCTTGTACCAGGTATCCAGAGGCAATTTGAACTTTTCTGCAGTTTTAGCAACTTCCGTTTCCACTTCCGCAGCCGAGACGGAGACGCCCCGTGTCTCGCATTCCTGCTGGATAATCAAACGGTTGACAAGCGTATCGAGAACTTCTTTGCCATGCCGGGCCACGCATTCACGTGCCAGCACGTCATAGCTGATGGTCTGTCCGTTCACTTTGGCCATGGGGCGTGATCCGGTGGCACCGGGGGCCAGACTCACTTTTCCGGAATCCCCTCCAGCGGTTTGTGAAGCAGCCGGCTGAGCGCGGAAGAACTGCAACCAGACCCCTGCCCCCACAACCAGCATGAGCGTTCCCGCAACCACAGGAATGAATTTCTTACGCGACGAACGTGAAGGAGCGGGTTGTGCGGAGTGAATCCGTTCACTCATGATCTGGTTCTCCACCAAAGGTTTTTTGGCCCGATCTTCCTGCCAACGGACCTCCCGCAGCGTGATCACGACCGGTAATGAGAACGATTTACAGAAAATTGGGAAAACAGGTCAAGATCAATCAAGAACGATCCGAGAGACCGTTGTCAAAAGTTTTGATTGTGGATGTTTTCTCTCTCCCCCCCCCGCAATAGCGCTGCCTCCCAGTCGGGCATGAGCATAAGATACACACCGGAGTGAATCAGGAGCAGTAATGTTTCGGATCGTATTCCTGCTGGCATGTCTCTTGATCGCATCGTCGGTGCGGCCGGTTCGCGCGGATGACGACATCATCATTGTGGAATGGGCGACTCCGGAACAGGTTCAGCAGGCGCTTTCACGACTGGATGACAGGAAAACCCGTCTGGAGGCAATGCAGGTCCTGCTCCCGTTTGCGTCGATGAGGATCTATCAGGTGGGAGGGATGTTTGGTTCGACGGGGAATGCCGAACGTGATGAGCTCATCACCAGAGTGGCTGAACGACTCCGAAATTATAGAGACTTTGAGACCGTACGCAGAGCATTGAATTCCTCGAACAAGGATCTGCAGTTCTGGGCATGTACCGTCCTCTGGAGAACAAAGATACATCCGATTGAAGGGGTTCCTCGAAAAATTCGTCGAGACGTGAGGCCGGTTTCAACCTGTCAGTGGAAGACGCTTTTGCCGCGTCTCCGAGAACTCGCTGGCAATGCGGAAGCGGGCGTACGTGGCATGGCCCAGAACAGGCTGATCAATATGGAAGGAGAAGCAGAGTTTCTACGGTCACTGGCAGACCGCGAGACAGACGTGTTCAATATCGAGCGACTGATTTACTGGCCTCACTATACCCTCAGTCAACGCATGCAGCCGCATCTATTGCGGTTATTGAACCACGAGGACATTTCAGTGCGGCGTAATGCCTTATCGAGCATCGGATTCAATTCCGATAGCGCACCGATGTGGCAACTGCAATTTGATCGTGAGGTCTTTCAAAAAGTGATGGAGTTATCTCGGTCGGCTCATAAGAAAGAACGTGCCACCGCGGTCTATGCGCTCGAAGAACTTCGAAATTTCGATCCAGACGCGATCCGGAAGAGAATGTTTGAGATTGCAGCGGACGTGAATGAAGTGGAGGGGGTCCGTTGGAGGATTGCCTGGATTTTGCAAGACCAGACAGCCCGGCCCGATGTGCGGACACTGATTTTAAAGCTCCTGCACGATCCGTCTGAACTGGTCAGAAAGATGACGTTGATGCCGCTGGATCCAGCAGAGTTTCGGGAAGAATTTGAGCGGGTGGCGAACGACAGCAATGACAAGAATGTTGAATTTGCCCGACGCAAACTCGCTGAACTGGATCACCCTGCTACAGAGGCTTCTGACGAGTGATCATTAGAGCAAGTTGCTCTGGCCTGAGCCCACGCAGCACGCGTTTCATTTGATGAAAGACTGCTCGCCCCGGGCGGAACGCGGCCCATATGGGAGTCATGCGTCCTGGAGCGACTATCTCTCCTGGGGACGCGGTTTTTGAATCAATTCGAGGGCAGCGCGGGCCGAGCTTTGAGTCTCGCGGTTGATACCATTGGCACTCAGCTGCTTCAGGACAGGGATGGAATCCTGATAGTGAAGGGTCCCAAAGAGCCGGCAAACACCGGAATAGGCTTTATCTCCTAATTGATCCAGTTGAGCGCCGGCATCGGCCTGGTCCTTTAAAACCTTCAGCAGAAAAGGCATGGAAATCCACAGGTGTGATTTGGGGATGTTGTCATAAAAAGGATGATGCGACATCGCATTCAACCAGAGTGTTCTCTTTTTTACATTGGCCGTTTTCCAGATTCGTGAGATAAGCCCCAGCCATTCTTCAGGGCTGACGACGTCGGCGATCTCTTCCAGTCCCCATTCCAGTTTTTGAAGATCATCACAACTTGCGATTGCATCCCGCAACGGCTCCATGAGCAGTCGCGGAGAAAAAACCTCGGGTCCTCCGCTGCCTGATGAAATGGCTCCGGCAACAAAACCGCATTCGATCCCCGACTTTAAACTGAGAGTGACCTCTGCCTGGCGGACCAACTTATGGGCAGTCGATCTGAGGGGGTCGACCGCAGGTTCATCCACGTTCTTTAAGACCTGCCGGTCCTGATTGCGCTCGATTTCAAATGTGTCGCCTCCATGCAGATCCCAGTACGTCCGCCAGGGAGCGGAGTGCTCAAAAACTGCTGCCGATTCGATCTGGCAGTTGAATGCCGCCAGTTCATCGGGATTCATCTGGAACTCAAATTCTTTTGGCTGGGAGTCTCGTTGAAGTTTGACTTTGACGTGTCCTTTTGAATCGACTTCAACTTGTTCATACACTCTTTCTTCACGTTCTTCATGCGGCGAATGAGTTTGAAATCGAAATAGCGTGAACGGTTCGTCGGCGTTTGCAGATCCCACCAGCCAACTGAAGACGACGACCCCGATAATAAGATGCGGCTTCATGTCGTTCTCCCCTGATTCTTTCACATGAATTGTGATGATCCAAGTCGAACCCGTCACGACTTGGCGGGGACCGTGCTGGTTTCCGATGTCTCGGAAGGAGCTTGCTTCGGCAGCGATCCGGCAGACAGGCTGACCTTCGGGTTAAAGTTAATGGATTTAATGAGCACCGGCAGCAGAATCAGGTTGCCGATCAGGCCCCCCAGCATGGCCAGGCTCACCATCACTCCGAAGTACACCATCGGAAGGAAATTGGAGAGTGCCAGAACGCTAAAACCGACAATCAGGGCGATATTCGCAATCAGCAGTGCCAGGCCGGAACTGCCGTTGGCGGCCTGAATTGCAGCCAAATGCGCCAATCCGCTCTTGCGGGATTTTTGATAATCTTCGAGGTACATAATTGTATTATCAATGGTGAGTCCCAATGAGACGCTGGCGATCATGGCTGTCCCGATGTTAATGGGAATTCCCACCCAGCCCATGCCACCAATCACCAGTAATAATGGCAGCAGGTTGGGGATCAGCGAAATCAGCCCGAGTTTAAAATTACGCAGGGCCAGCACCATACATGCGGTAATCCCCAGCGTCGAGAGAATAATACTTTTCGTCTGGTCTCCCAGCAGGCTGGTGATCATGTTTGTCAGCAGGACATACAGGCCGGAAGCTTTGGCATCCGGGAAGTATTTCCGGGAGGTTTCTTCCACCATGCGGATCAGTTCCAGTTTGACTTCCGCCGGTTTTTGCTCCAGAGACCGCAGCACAATCCGCATACGTCCGAGTTTGTTGTTATAAAGAGAGGGTTCCATTTCCGGCTGAAGTTCGGCCAGGATTTCCTGCCGCTCTTTCAACATGGCATCACGGAAACGGGGAATACCGGGAAACAGACGCCCGCGGCGTTCGTCTTCACCAATCGGGATTCTGGGAACCAACTCCAGGCCATCAGTCAGGGCAATGACTTTGGTAAGTCCGGTGCCATCCGGCAATTTCAATTCCCGCAACTCGGCAGCCAGTTCCCGCACGCGATCGAGAGAAATTTCTTCCAGACGATGTGGGACATCGAACGCAACTTCCCAACTGCCCACGCCGCCCATGTTCTTTTCAAAGAATTCAATGGCCTGCACGATGGAGCTGGAATGACGAAAGTTCTTGCTGAAGTCTGTTTCCACGCTTAAACGTGCAAGTCCCCATATTCCCAGAACACTCAGGGCGATTGTCCCCCCGAGAATTCTCCAGGGATAGTTCTCGGACCAGTCTGTCAGACGGGTGAGTTGCCGACCGAGAAACTTTTCACCAAATGGAGTGGTGGGATCGGATTGCATGTTCCCGATCAGAATTCCACCCGGAAGAATCAGCAGACACAACAGCGGAATGAGCATTGATCCCAGCGCCATCATAATGGAAAAGCTGCGTACCGGAGTTGCCCCGCTGGTGAGCAGTGAGGCAAAGCCAATCGCGGTGGTCAGCGAGATCCAGAAGAAGGGCTCCGCCAGCCAGACAAAAGTTTTATGAAACGCCTCTTCACGCGGGGCATGTTCACGAAATTCGCGATACAACACAGTGACCAGCATGGTCGACGCAATGGTGATCACGGTAATCAAAGAGGTGAGCATCGAACTCACCATGCTCAACTTCAGACCGCTGAGTTCCAGCAGCCCGCACGTCCAGAGCAGCGTGGTCTGAATAATCACGATTGGCAGAATCACCCAGCGGATATTCCGGAAGAAGATCAGGATGACGATCATCAGGAGCACGGACGAGGCAATGCCCAGCAGCCAGCTGTCCTGACTGACATATCGAAACATGTCATAGATCTGAACCGGTTCCCCAGCGACATAGGCCCGGGGAGTGTGTTGTTCGGCCAGCTTGCGAATCTGACCAAAGGTCACCTTGCGGGGGACGCCCGATTGAGCCTCATCTGCCAGTCTCAGCACAATGCAGACGGTGCGATTGTCTTCGCCGATCAGCACATGCCGGGAGAGTTTGAGCAACGCATTTTCTGTTGCAGAGAGACGTAAAGCCACGCGGACAATGCCTGTCGCCCGCGGATTCCGCAACGTGTGCCACAGGTCTTGCGTACTGGCAGCCTGCACGCCGGGAACCTGACTGAGTTCCTCTGCAAAATCACGGATGCGTCTGAGTTCATCATGATCCGTGGCGTCTTCTGATTGATAGGCGACCAGCACAAATTCATCGCCGCCAAAGGCTTCTTTACTGCGCTGATATGCCAGCAGGGATGGGTCTCGGGCGTCGTACAGAGACTCAATGGACTCATCCAGCTTAAGTCGGGAAGCGGGTTCAATCAGGGCAATGGACACCAGTGCAGTGAAGATCAGCAGTGTCCACTTCTGACGGATCAGCCATGCTCCGCATTTCTCCCAGATCGTATTTGTTGTGATCATTTTCACATTATTGCAACAGGGACTCCTTGAATACAACGTCGTTAAAATTGCTGAGAAAGATGACGGTCAGCTCACAATTCCCCGGGAGAGTTTCTCCGGGATGAGCGAGGCCAGACGCTGCCGTCCCCAGGATTTTCACGTTTTTGGCTTTGGCGTGGGAGGGCGAAGCCACTGCCGGGCCGCACATCATGGAAAGGGTGATCTCGTTCGCGGCTCAGCAGGAACTTCGGCTGAGAATGTCATTTTGGAGATAGGGGTAGGGGAGTCCGAAACCAATCGGACTTCCCTACCCCTATCGCACAAACCCGATCACACGGGCACCTCGCCGCTCCCTTCCATCTTCTGCCCTCTATCCTCTGGAAGTCCTGTCGCGACGTAAAATCATATTGACGATTTCGGCTGAATCCTGCATAACCCCTCCTCTGCCTGGTCAGACTTTCTGCTGATTCAGAGCGCATTTACCCCGAATCCATTGCTGTTTACCGCATCACAGAATGCGGTCCTCCGAGTTTAAGGCGCAAGAGCCCATGTGGCTGAGACTTCCACTTTTGCAGCGCTACATCTTCGGCGAGGTCTTCCGCGTCTTTGCGTTTGTGCTGTTCTGTATCACCATCTTGCTGGTGTTTGTGGGGATCTTTCAACAGGCCACGGAAAGCGGACTGGGGGCGGCCCAGGCACTCACGATCATTCCGTTCGTGATTCCCAGCATGCTTCCGTTCACGATTCCAGCAGCATTGCTGCTGACGGTGAGCGTTGTTTATGGCCGTTTGACGGGCGATCAGGAGGTGATTGCCGCAAAGTCTGCGGGAATTCATCCGTTATCGTTGATGTGGCCTGCGTTTGTCCTGGGGGCTGTCCTGAGCCTGGGGGCTTTGATTCTGACCGATCAGGTGATTCCCTGGTCCATGTTGAAGATCGAACAACGCATTATCTCGTTCATGGAAGATATTTTCATGGAGCAATTGCGGACAGAGCATCATTTCAGCGATCGGGGGCATGGATTGCTGGTCACCGTGGATGGAGTGGAAGGCAATATTCTGAAACGCCCCACGTTTCGCTATACAAAAGGACAGAAAACCTACACGTTGCAGGCCGAAGAAGCCCAGATTGATCTGGATACCGCCGGGCAGACGCTTTCCATTCGCGCGGTGAACGGCTGGATTGATATTCCCGGTCAAGGATGGGGTCGCTTTACGGAACATTCTGAACAGCTTCGCTGGGATCGCGTCAAAGGTTGGCGAAGCCCTCGAGACATGCCGGTGGCGATGATTCAAGACGAGTTGAACCAGATCGAACTTCAACAGGAGCGACAAAAGCAGCATGCAGCCATCGAAGCCTGTTTTTCCCTGACAATGGCAGATTTTTCCGGTCTGGCTGGCCGATGCGGGACCCGTTTGAGAGTGATCGGCAGTGAGCGAAATCGTTCGTTCCGGCTCAATACCGAAATTCATAATCGTTATTCCATGGCGTGCAGTTGTTTTTTCTTTGTTCTGCTGGGAACTCCGTTTTCCATGCGGTTTGGAAAAAGTCAGTATTTAACCAGTTTTCTGCTCTGTTTCCTCCCCATCGTGGTGGGGTACTATCCATTGGTGCTGGGAATCACCACGCAGGCGAAGAAAGGTCAGGTTCCTCCGGAACTGGCGATGTGGCTGGCCAATTTTCTGCTGGCAATCGCAGCCTGGCTCGTCATGCGACGGGTGATCCGATATTGATGAGTCATCCGTATTGACCGGGATGACCGGGATGACCGGGATGACCGGTGACCGGGGTGGTGGTGCAACCACTCGCGCAGAAACAGTGATTGCAGAAACAGTGAATTCAGAAACAGTGAATTCAGAAACAGTGAATTCAGAAACAGTGAATTCAGAAACAGTGAATTCAGAAACAGGACGTCACATCAGGCTTGAAACCGGAAATAAAAGTGTCCAGCAAGACTGCCCGTTCCAGCAACATATTACAAAGAAATCACTTGCGGCGTCGCGAACAGGGAGAAGGCCGTTGACACCCCCCGCGGCGATCTTATAATTTTGCACCTCTCGACCATGTCCGTTGAGAAGTTGGAATCTAATGCGAAAAAGAGGAAGATTGAGATGGCAGGGAATGTTCAGGAATTCAATGATGCCAATTTCCAGCAGGATGTGCTTAGCAGCGAGCAACCAGTTCTGGTTGACTTCTGGGCTCCCTGGTGTGGACCTTGCAAAATGCTCACTCCCACCATTGAGGCCCTCGCGGATCAGTACATGGGTAAAGTCAAAGTGGGTAAGATGAATACGGATGATAATCGCCAGGCGGCGATTGATTATCAGATCAACAGTATCCCCACATTAATCGTCTTCAAAGGTGGCAAGCCGGTTGATCGCATTCTGGGCCTGCAACCGCAAGATCGCATCGCCCAGTTGCTCGACAAGCATGTCGGGTAGAGCAAATTGCTCGCCCCGGTGTCTCCGCAGCGTGTGTTTCGACTGATGAAATGCAGCTCACCGCGTGGCGGAACGCGGATCATACGGGACGATATAAATTAAAAGAGTCCGGGTTAAAAGAGTCCGGGGAAAGATGTCACGGGAAAGGATTCCCATGCAGGCACAACTGGCTTATCAGGACCCGGAGACGGATCTGGAAACGGATCGGCTTTCGCAGGCAGCCCGCTTTGTCACTCATCTGCAATTGCAACTTGCCGAACTGGACCGGCGCGAACAGCAACTCAATGAGCAGGCCAACGCCCTGTTCGAACAGCAGTTGATTGCCAAACGGGCTGCGAAAGCTGCACAGGATCAGCTGGCCCAGCGGCGCAGCGAACTTCTACAACAAGCGGAAGTGCTGGCAGAAAGTGAAGAAACGCTGCGGCAGCGCGTGCTTGTCTTGCGCCAACAGGAAGAAGACTATGCCCGCCGATTCGCCTCGCTGCAGGTGGAACGTGATCAACATCAGCAACAGCACGCAGAAGACAAAGCTCGCCTCGAAGAGGAATTGCGACTCAAGCGGGAAGACTTCCAGGCAGAGCAACATCGCTGGCATGAGTCACAAGAGCGGCTGAAAGAACAGTTCCAAGCCGAACAGGCACTCTCGGAACAGCGACTGACCGATTCCCGTTTGGCGTTCCAGGCCGAACAGGAACAGATTCGGCGAACCATCGAAGCAGAACAGGCGGGAGCCTGGGACGAAGTCGAACAGCACCGCGTCCGCTTTGCTGCGGAAATGGAACGGGAACGGGCACAACTCCAGTCTTTGAAACAGGACCTGGAAGAACATCACGCCCGCGAACGCGCCGACTGGATCAGACAACGAGATGCCCAGCAAGCTGAATTCGATGCTTTGAATAAGGATCTGCAACAGCAACGTTCCGAACAGGAACGCCTCAATCTGCAATGGATCGAACATCGCAAAGAAGAGAAACGCCAGCATCTGGAAGCGCTTGAAGAAATCAGTCGCACACGTCTGGGAAGCCTCGATCTCCGGGAACGAGAGATCCAACAACGCGAAATCGATCTGCAGAAACGATTTCGGCTCCATGAAGATCATCTGGAACGAACTCGTCGCGACCTGTCCGTACAGAAATCGGAAATGGAATGGCGAGAACAGCAGCAACGCATCTGGATTGAACAGGTGGAAAATTCCATCCGTATGCGACTGGGACAAATGCGGAGATTCCGCGATCTGCTCACGCAACGTGAAAAATCACTGGCGGACGAACAGCATGTCTTTCAAAACCAACGAGTCGAAGTCGAACTGCAACTGCAGCAGCAACGGGAAAATCTGACGATCGAACGGACGCGGACAGCCGAGATTCGGAAAGAAGAAGTTCACACGCTGCTGGAACGGCAGGCATTTCTGGATCAGGAACTGGAGCAGATCGCCAATCATCGTCAACAGGCGTCTGATGTGACTGCACAACTCAGTCAGATTCTGCAGCAACTGCACGCTGCCATTGAACAATCCCCCAGCGATCTCCCCGCCAGCCATCTGACGCAACTCATGCAGATTGTGTCACAACAGATTGTCGAACTGGAAGAGAGTCGCAAACAACTGACCGAACAGCAACAACATCAGCGGACTGAAAACATCCGCCTTTCTGCCTGGATTGAATCTCGCGAAGCCTGGGTTCAGGAACGTGAAGCCGTCTTCAGCCAGCAACTGGCCGAGCTTTCAAAACGAGAGCAGACCTGTCAGGCGGAACGGGAAGCCTGGCACAAAGAACGCATGCAGGTCGAGCAACTTATTCGCGAACTGGTGCAGCAGATCGAAAGTGCTTCCAGCACCATGGCATAAGCCCCCTGTTGCTTCTGCCTCATCGCTCTTGCTTCTTTGCCTCATTACCCCCCGCAGGTGCTTCGAAGACTCTTCCGACGCACCCTGCGAGGATTTTGCAATGGGATCTTTCCCCGTTTAGAACAAGTTGCTCTGGCCTGGGCCCGTGCAGGGCGCGTCTTGACTGATGAATGCAACTCGCCGCGTGGCGGAACACGGTCTATACGGAAGTCATGCGCTCTAAAACTGGCAAAACACGGCAAAGTTACTGCAGGTTTTCGTCCGCAAATTTGGCGAGGAGGGCTCCCATGGCTTTGAGTACGCCCACCTGGACATCTGAGCCGCCAATCAGGTTGTCGTTTTCATCCAGTTTCAGCGAGAGCACCATCCGGTCCGGCTGACCTTGCAGACTGGCCACGGCTGTGGGAATCCAGACAAAGTTTGCCAGATTGCCTGTTGCCCGTTGCCCGGGCTTCTGGCTTTCCTTGTCGGCGGCAGCGCCTTTGCCTTCTTTTACTCGTTCCTGGCGAATGCCTTTGATGTTGATTTGCTTGAGGATCTCCAACTCGGGATCGTTCATCATCGCATCAAAGCTTTGGATGACGGGAAGAGCGTTCATCTCAGCAACAACCAGAGTTCCGTCCCCCGGTCCGGGTGTCGCACTTTCAACTTTGGCAATCTCCGTTTTGAGTAGATCGAGTGCTCCTTCACCTCCCGCCAGCCAGATATTTTTGGGGCTGACTCCAATCCAGGCCGTGTTTGAATCACCATAAAAATCGGTAAGAGACTTGGGGGGATGCGAGCCAAAGGTCAGTTTGTGAAGATCTGTTTCTCCCACTTTGTCGGCGTTCATCGCGACAGCCCAGCCTTTTTGAGCGGCTGGAATTTTCTGAATCATCTCATTGATCTGAGCTTGCCCGGAAGCGGAAATGGCCATCAGAATGGTGTGCTTTCCATTGATGGGGCGGACGTCCAGGATGGCGTCCAGCGTTTTTTGCGAATCCAGGTTCTCAGTCAGCACGTCCAGCAATATGGAAGCGATTTCGTTCAGGGCGACTTTTTCTTCCGCGGTGGTTTTGCTGCTGTTTGCAAGACGTTCTTTGACCACCGGACGGGCCAGTTCGTAAATCTTTTTGAAACCCGGAATGCGTTCGGCATTCAGCGGCATGTTGATCCGTACGGTCAGGATATTGTTTTCCGGGGGGGTGACACTGGCGAACTGACTGCCATGTTCCCGCAGAGTTTTCAGATCACGGGCCAATGGAGTGTTAGGCAAAGCAGCGATTGTCAATGCGGTGGGGAAAGTCCCTGTTGGCTGATCGATCCGGGCACCAAATTCTCCGTGGGCGATTTCTGAAATCCACTGTTTGAAAATCGCCATATTTTCGTCCCGCAGGGCTTTGCGGAATTCGTATTGCTCGCGGGATTCTGTACTCAGTTTTTTGAAGCTCTCATCGGCGGTTTTGCGATAGGCATCAAAAGAGGCCTGTCGGCGTTCAATCCCGGTGGCCGGGTTCGCCATGTATAAAAATCCCATGTAATCTTTCTCTGCCAGCGGCTTGTGCAGAGTTTCCGGATGCGGCATTCCGGCAGGGATGGCTTCCTTCTGTCTGAAAAAGATGGAATAGGGGACTGGCTTGGGCAAATAGCGCATCCAACCCGTATAGACCGCCCCTTTACACTGATAAAGATTCTTATCTTTTTTGTCCTGGTCCGTCTCAATTCCAATTGGATCGAGATTGTCCATACGGAAATCCTTCAGATTTGCCGTCGGAATAATCGCCTGTGTCAGATATCCATTGACAGGATCGAAGACGAGGTCAAAGCGGATCGGCTGGTCCGTGGAGACACCGATCAGAAAGATGTCCAGGTTCGGAAAGATGTTGTCTTGCCAGGACTTGGTCTTGTTCGCCAGTTTGGAGACAACATACTCCAGGGAATCCAGCACCATTTGGCCGCTTCCCAAACCCGCCACAACACGGGCAGCGGGGACAGAGTCTCCCGGAGCTGGATCGGCTCCCCAAGTGAATGAAACTTGTCCCAGACAAAGAATAGCGGCACAAGCCACCGCCGAGATCCTGCTGCTGCGAAAAGGCACAGCTTCGCTCCTTCGAAATATCCATTTCCGTCATGATGCGGGGCGAACCAATTCGGTTTTTCCACTCATCCCCACCCTGTCAACAGGTTTGATCTGATGAAACCTGCGCATGCGAGGATAGGTGATCCGATTCGATGAGACAAGATCGTCCCGGCCCGGTCTTCCCTGCTCTTTTTAAAATTTCTTAAATGATGAATCTGATGAAGATTGCGTTCGACTCATGGTTGAGAATTCGTGAATATCACCAAGAGAGACCGCCTCTCGACGCATTCCCGATCATGGCATATATTACTTCGTAGAATTTGATTTCGAATATGACATCATGCAGTACTTCCAAGTTTGATCGAATGGAGAAAAGGGTTCAGAGGTCAGGAAGCAGAAATCAGGGAAAAACCTGTAATTCGTTGAATTTTCTGACCCCTGATCTCTCGCCTTTCTCCTGTGCTGCACTGCAAACCTGGAAGTACTGTCATTCCATTCTCTCGCCCCGCAAGGACCATGGCCAAAACTTCTGCAAGCTCCTCACGCAAATACTGGCTTTTCAAGTCCGAAGCCGACTGCTACTCCATCGATCATCTCAGTCGTGAAAAGAACCAGACAACATTCTGGGACGGCGTGCGGAACTATCAGGCGCGTAATATGTTGCGAGATGACGTGCAAGTGGGGGACCAGGTCCTCTTTTATCACAGCAATTGTGACCCGCTGGAAATCGCGGGGATCTGTGAAGTGGTTCGAAAAGGATATGCGGACCATACTGCGTTCGACAAAAACGAAAAGCATTTCGATCCCAGAAGCCGACCGGAGGAACCGACCTGGTTCATGGTCGATATTCAACTGCTCCGGAAATTCTCCAGGCCAGTAACACGGGACGAACTCAAACAGTCTCCGGAACTGGCGGAGATGATGGTGCTGAAGAAAGGATCACGGCTTTCAATTCAGCCGGTCACTCCCGAGGAATGGAAAGCCGTTCTCAAACTCGCAGAAGCCTGAGTGAAGGGAAGCGAGGGATCAGAAATCGGCGGACAGGAGAAATTCAACAGATGATGCCATTTCTCTCGAATCTCGATTCTCTGTCCCCTTCATCCTGACCGCCCAACGAGCACCTCATGATCGCAGATGCCACCGTCAATCCACTCGAACAGAAACGCTTCAGTGCGAAAAACTGGCTGAAGATCTTCATCGGGCTGCTGATTTCCATTGGCAGTCTCTGGTTTGCAGTCCGGGATCTGTTTGGAGCGCCGGACGCATGGGACAAGATCGTCACCGCTTTTCGGGAGGCCAGATATGTCTCTCTGCCTGTCATCTGGTTGTTGCTGTTTGTCTTTTACTGGTTGAAAGCATTCCGCTGGAAGTTATTGCTTTCTCCGGTGGGACACTTCCACCCGTTACGGGATTTACTGGGGCCGATCATGATCGGCTTCGGGTTCAATAATCTGTTGCCGTTGCGGATTGGTGAACTGTTACGATGCCATGCCTTTGCCAGACAACAACGACTGCCGCTGACCGTGGCCCTCTCCAGCGTCATCCTGGAACGCATTATGGATGGCATGGCCATTGTGTTTTACCTGTCGATCGGACTGCTGTTCGTGCAGGGACTCGATCCACGTGTGCAACGGGGAGCCTTCATTTTCTCCGTGGCAGCAGCAGTGGTGGTGGTCTCGTGTCTGGTCTACGTCATCTGGACAAAACCGTTCGTCACCTTTGTCGAACGGGTGCTGGGGAGAGTCCCCTTCCTGCCGACTGTCGTGTCCAGGAAAATCTGTACGATTCTGGAAGAAGGAGCACAAAGGCTGGCCTCATTAAAGGCCCCTCGGCTGGTGATGTTGATGCTGATGATCTCCCTGGTGAAATGGGGAATCAATGGGCTGCTGGTGCTCTTGTCATTGTGGAGCTTCGGTCTGCCGCATTCCCTTTCTATCGGCATGGTATTGATGGGAGCGATTGCATTTGGTGTCGCCATTCCCAGTTCCCCCGGCTACATCGGGGTGATGCAGCTCATTTTCATGAGTGTGATGCAGTTCTTCACGCTGGATCAGGAAAGCGTTCTGGCAGCTTCCATCTATTATCAGTTCTCTCAATGGATTCCGGTCACGCTGGCGGGCTTGATCTATGGGATTCTCTTTTTGTGGCGAGGCGACCTGAAGTTGACGCCACCGGCATGAGTGTTGCAATCGTTACTGTCGTGACAGATTGCCGGACCGAAAGAGCCGGCATCACCGTTATGTTTGTTTTTGAGGAGAACGAGGAAAAAGATTAGGGAAAAGCTCAGCATCACCCGCTTTCCCTTTCCCCTTTCCATTCCTTCTCCAGCGGGGCAGACTTGGAACAACTGAGCGATCTTTGAAACAGTGTTTCATTCAGATTGTTCAGGCATCTTGGCGCCGATGCTGCTGACAGGTGGCGTCCGGGCAACATTTCTGATGAGCTGTTGAATTTCTGCAACAGTCTTTTATACCCGATTTTGACAGGGTTTTTGCGTGTTCCTGGCGCAAACGCGTGTTGCATTTTTGCATCATCACGGCGGTGTGCGTGGTGAAACGGCACGCTCCATGCTTTTCCTTCTTCACATCTGCAACCGGATGAATCGGTTGTAGACCAGCGAAGCGACACCAGCCCATTGGCCACAGGTGTGCTTCGTGGAGGTGAAGCAGACCGCATGTTGAGTGCAATTGTGGTCGTGCTATTCACGGGGTGCACGACAGGCTGACCCTTGTCGCGGTGCCCACGTACTTCACGGGTCGGCGTGAAGCGTTCTCTTCTCATCCAGGAGGATCAGCCCTGGGAGAGAATCTGCACTCATCCATCACACCATCACACAGATTTCAAGGAAACTTACACAATGTTGCGTCAACTCCTCAATGATGAAGCTGGTTTCATTGTCTCCGCCGAACTGGTCCTGATTGCGACCATCCTCGTTCTGGGCCTGATTGTCGGCCTGAGCCAGGTTCAGTATGCCGTGGTTGAAGAACTCAACGACGTGGCTCACGCCATCGGATCTTTGAACCAGTCCTTCTACTACACCGGTTTCCATGCTCAGAAGGGCAACGGAAATACCAAGTCTGCGACTCGCGGTTCTTCTTTCGGCGATCATCGTGATCAGTGCGATCGTGCCTGCAACCAGATTGCTTGCGACGACCCGGTTGCTGAATGCAACGACGCCTGGTAATCCCAAGCGACTGGAAGCGAGTTAAAAAACGAAATCCCGCGAGAACTGTTCTCGCGGGATTTTTTTGTATGTGCCGAGCATGTTTGACAGTTTGCGGCCGGACAGTTTGCGGCCGGACAGTTTGCGGCCGGATGGTATTGCGGCCGGATGGTGGGTCTCCTCTGGAGAAGGAACTCATTAGAGCGCATGACTCCCGCATCGTCGGCGTTCCGCCACACGGCGAATCGTCTTTCATCAATCGAAAATCGCGCTGTGCGGGCACAAGCCAGAGCAACTTGCTCTAATCGATGCGGTGAATCGGGGTGTCCACCATGCGGCGGCGAAGCGGATCGAGAGTTGGACGGCCCTGTCTGGGGCCAAACGGGATGCGGACGCGCAGATAGCCGAAGAACTGTTCATTGCGAATGCGGTCGTAACTGGCCTCGGCCCCGAATTCGAGTCTGGACTGCTGTCCGCACCAGGGAAGATCATAAATGCGCATCTCTAACCGGCCGCGCGGGCCCCCAAAAGAAGGGAAGCTCTGGGAGGAATTCCCAAACCCATATCCACCCATAAACCAACGGACTTCATATTTATCATTCCAGCCCCAGTTTAAAAAGCGATGCCCAATTTCGACATCAAATCCGGCATAGGCGCGTTCGCGAAAGTTACGAGTAATCGCCGTGCCGTTGGACAGACTATTTTGACTCTCCGCACTTTGGGAGGCATGGCCCGGAGCATAGCCGTTCACTCGGAAATCCCAATTTAAAGACAACAGCTCGAATCCCAGTTGTCCTTGTCCAAAAAAGTTATTCTGCTTCGTGCCAATCAGGTCTGCATAAAGATAGCTGCCGAAAATCCACTGTGGGTCCAGATAGGTGCGGTATCCCAGACCAAAATACCCGTCTCCCGCACCGTGATCATCGACGCTCCCACTGAGATCGGTGAAGACCAGACTGTCGTAGTCCTGCCAAAGAGGAATGAAGAAACCTCCGCTGGCGATCACTCGATGGTTTCCGGGTTTGATCCCCAGACTGCCGAATGGCAGGAATTGTCCACAAGGATCTGGAGGCTGGCACATGTCAGAGGGGACCAGATTGCGATATCGACGATAATCTTCATAAATCATGCCGGAGACTTCATCCCCATGTGGAGAGTCGTAGGATGCGAAGTTGCCGGATTCATCGACAAACGGCTCACTCATCACACTTTGATCCTGAGGATACCAATAGTTTGTCGGAACCACCGTCTGTGTGATCAACATTGGATCGGGTTGCGGAGGCTGGGCGGGAATGGCATTCTGACCGATGTAAGAAAAATGATCATTGGCCAGATTGTGATGGGGTGGAGCAATGACGTTTTCTTCCGTTTCCACATCGGTGAAATTTGACACCGATCCATGAACCGATCCATCCAGCGGTGCCTGCAGCCCCGGCAGCAGTGACGGGGGCTGAGGCGTTTTATCATGCACGTGCAACAGGTGCAGCGGAGATGTCGTGACAATGCGGGTGGTGGATGCCTTGTCCAGGATCGGAGCGACATCGAGAGGAGTGGCTGGAGGAGCAGCCACAGGCTCCCTGGTGCGGGAAGGACGCGGGCCAGCCTGAGCCGGCCAGGCTTCTGAAGTGGCGGAGATCGGTGTCACGAACCGTTCATGGGAGGGCAGATCTTCCGGGACGGCGATGTTGCCGGCTGCCGGCAGGACCGATTGATCCCGATGTTTTTGACCCCGATATTTGGGTGCCGATGTCTTTTGTGCAGCATGCAGATCCGTTGCCGCAGGGGCAACCTGTTTTGGTTCTGACTTTTCCGGTTCTGACTGCATCAGTTCCTGGAGTTCCGGAAAGCGTCGAGGTTGAGCATCCTGCGCGAAGACCCGTCCTGCGAAGATTCCGCAGAGCGTGTATAAAGACAGAATGGCGGCCATCCATGGACGCATACCAAATCCCTCATCAGCTGCCGGTTCGAGCGTGGTTCTGACCCAGGCCAAGAGCCTGTCGACAAATTTCGCCCAGTCCGGCGGAGTGCCATTTCAAACGTCGAAATGTGCGCTTCGCGGGCTCAGATCAGCGACAGGCCTTTTGAGCAGGATCGGTTCTATGAGGCACGGGCAAATGGGGTCAACGACAAACTGGCCGGGAACAGTGTTCCGGCGTACCGGCCGAATGAAGATCTGCCGATTCTGCCGCCATCAACCGACTTCGAACAGCGGGTCCGGCAGAAATCGCCGCAACTCCCCGCGCAGATAAGATTCGATATCCCGGGCCAGTTCGAATTGCGAAACGCGCCTGGCAATCTCTTCCGCATCTTCCAGAGACATGTTGCGGACCATCTCTTTGACGGTTGGAATGGCTTGCGGGGTGACGCTGAACTGCCGCAATCCCATGCCGATCAAGAGGGGAACAAATTTGGGATCGGAACTCATCTGTCCGCAGATCGTCACCGGGATTCCGGCATGTTCTCCTGCAGCAAAAATACGCCGCAGCAACATCAAAATGGCGGGATCAGCGGGATTGTAGTATTTGGCGACAGACGGGTCCGAGCGGTCTGCAGCCAGAGTATACTGGATCAAATCGTTGGTCCCGACGGAGAAAAAATCGGCTTCGCGGGCGAATTCTTCCGCCATCAAGGCCGCCGAAGGAACTTCCACCATCATGCCGACTGGCGTATCGCGACGGAAGGGAATCCCCTGTTCTTCCAGGTCTTCCCAGACGTCCCGATAAATCATTTTGGCCTGTCGAAATTCAGCAAGCGATGAAATGAGCGGAAACATGATCCGCACATCTCCTTCTGTGGCGGCCCGGAGTGCGGCCCTTAACTGGGTTTTGAACAGACTGGGGTATTCCAGGCTGACCCGGATGCTCCGGAGTCCTAATTCTGGATTGGTGATATCTCGAAAGACATGCCGCATCACCCCGGGAACTTTGTCTGCCCCCAGGTCGAGCGTACGAATCACAACCGGCTGAGTGGGAAAACTTCGGACCACATTCCGATAAGCCTGATAATGGTCTTCTTCAGTCCGCTCTTTGGTCGATCCCAGGTAGAGAAATTCCGTGCGATACAGACCGACGCCATCCGCACCACGCAGGCGGCAATGCTCTGCCTCTTCGGGGAATTCGATGTTCCCATAGACAAAGATTCGGGTTCCATCTCGCGTTTCGGCGGGAGTCTCAACCCGTGATTGCAAATGGGCGGTTGTGTTTCGGGAGCTTTTTTGGCGGACCTGATATTTGGCGAGCGTCTCTTCGTCCGGGCCGACAATGACCCGTCCTTCTTCCCCATCGACAATCACCAGTTCTCCACCGGAAACGTCAGTCAGAAACGCCCCGACGCCCACAATGGCGGGAATTTCCAGAGCACCGGCCAGGATGGCGGTATGGCTGGTGCTGCCTCCCACTTCGGTCACGAATGCCTGTACAAAATCCCGGTTCAGATTCGCCGTCTCGCTGGGAGTCAGATTATGGGCCATGACCACCACGGGGGCGGTCACGTGTGTCAGTTCTTCACGCTGTTCTCCCAGCAGATAGCGCAGCAGGCTGCGCTCCAGATCGAAGATATCCGCCGCCCGTTCGGCAAGATATTGATTTCCCAGATTCTGCAATTCTTTGGCAGAGCGGCGGAGGACCTGGGTGGCTGCGAACTCTGGAGATTGATGCTGTTCGCGAATACGGGTTTCGATCTCCGCAATGAGTTTGGGGTCGTGCAGAAATTGCAGATGAGCAGCGAAGATCGCGGCGTACTGTTTGCCCAGATGTTGAGCAGCCAGCGATTCATTTGCTGAGATTTCAGCAGCCACTTTGTCGAGCGCAGCATGAAACCGGCTGATTTCTGAATCGGCCGCTGCCACGCTGACATAATTTTGCGGAACTCGAAAATCTTCGACTCCCAGCACGAATGCGGGGCCAATGGCAATGCCGGGCGAAACCGCAATCCCATGCTTGATGAACATCAATGCTCCTGTCGCCTGCGAGAATTCTGTGTGCAGAATTGTCATCCTGTTTGTACACAAGAAGCTCGACTTGTTCTGGTCTCGGGCATGTCCGTAGATCAACTCCGGTCCGCAGGATCAGGCGAGACCGACCACCTGGAACGTGCGATCGTCATGATCTTTCAGACAAGATCCTCAATCCTGTGGTTCATTCTTTTGCGAAAGGAATTGTTCCAGGGATTCCAGAATCGGCTCTGCGCCGTCACCGTCCCCTTCCAGGATGAGTTCAGATCCAGGGACTGCCACCAGTTGAATCAGATCAAACATGGAACTGGCATCAGCGGAACGCTCCCCGCAACGAATGCGGACTCGTCCGTTAAAGGCACCGACGAGTGCAACAACGCGAGAGCAGGCTCGAATATGGAGCCCTTGCGCAAGCTTCAGCTGGACACGTCGACTGATCAAATTGGAACCACTTGGGGAAGCGAGTGAAGACATGAGAATCCTTTTTGAGCGGGCAAGAGCGAATCTTGCGCCAAATCATCAAGAATGCTCTGAAGTTGAAACATGCTGAATCGTTAAACGTGACTTTCGTCGGCTTCCTGCAGTAAATCCCACACTGCCTGCGTGGTCTTTGCCTGACGCAGAAAGCTGCAGAAGTCGTCATTCTTCAGATGTCTTGTAATTGTTTCCAAACCACGCAGGTGATCTCCCGGACGATCGGGGGGCGAAATCAAGAGAAACAGGATATAAACATCTTCGCCATCCAGACTTTCAAAATCCAATCCGCCATGGCAAATGGCCACTGTTGAAATAATGGAATCAGCGGAAGGATGCTTCGTATGCGGGACAGCCACTCCTCGACCAATTCCCGTGGACCCCAGTTCTTCCCGCTTGAGAATTGCAGCCACGATGGCTTCTTCATCCGCCTCACGGATTTTTCCATTTCCCTTCAGGCTGCCCACCATTTGCCGAATAGCAGCTTGTTTCGATTCTGCCACCAGTTGTGGCAAAACGGCTTCTTTGACCACGAACTCCGTAAGTCGCATGCGAGAGATCCTTTTTGGTATAGATCAGGTTCAATCGCCGAGAAATGCCCAGCCGAAAAAACCGCAAATTGAGTCAGCCAACAGAAACAAACATCTGTGAGATGCAGAAGAGTGTTTCCAACATATGCCTAGCATTTGGCCAATTCGAAATTCGAGAGACAATTGGCTAGACAGAATTCTAACAGGAACAGCTTCCGAGCTTAATCTTGCTCTTCTTCGTCATCCTGCTCGTTTTTTCCGTCACCGACCACTTCGTTCAAAGGCTTGTCACGGCGGCGGTCCTGGACTTTTTCTTTATATTTTTTGATCTGCTGTTCCATTTTCGCCAGACACAAATCAAAGCTGGCATGAACTTCGTTGGCCGCCCCTTCCTGAGAAGTGACGAAGTCGTGCTTGTGTTCAGCATCGACCAGAATTTCGACGGTCGTGCGATCCCCCTGAAAAGACAATGTGACGCGAATCGCGGTCACACGTTCGAAGTACGTTTGAAGTTTTTTCGCTTTGCGTGTGATGTAATCCTGGAAATCTTGTCCAATAGAACCATGACGACACGTGATTTCAACCTGCACTCGAACTTCTCCTGCTGGGCATCTTCATCCGTTGGAAGCAGCAGTCGGTCAGTCTCAAAGGATCTGGCTGGTTCCACAAGCATCCGATTTTACTGGCCGACCGTACCACGTCAATTCCGCACCCATCTTTCTGGGGACGCGTGGAGAAAGTCGTCCCCTGTCACGGCCTGATTTTCGGGGTGCGTCATCGCAAAACGTCCTCCGTTGTCGGACTTTACAGTGAAACCGACACGAAGAAACCTACACGAATTTTCAGAGTTGACAATGCATTGAGAGCATTTTTACCCCGGTTTTCCGCGTTCTGCCACGCGAAAACAGCAAACAATCAGCCCTGACGGAGCATGAGGCGGAATGAATCGAACTCCGACGGTACAGCCACCAGCGGTATTTGCCAATCTGTTTCGGACGTCACAATTTCCAATAGGCGGTTTCCAATGTCCAATTTCCAATGGACAGGGGAGGGTTGCTAACAGACAGCACATTTTGTTAACAACTCCCTGCTTCTTCAAATCTGGTAAGAAACTGGAAACTCCTCTTGTCTGGGAGATGCTGTTCGCGGCACTCAAGTACAATCATCCCGTATTGTCCGTCGTATGCGTGGACATTCGCAGAGAGAATCCAACAATTCGTCGAACGATGCGAAGTGAATGCGCTCTAAGATCACGTTGAATGCGTCTGGCGTCTGGAATCGAGGTCATGGATTTTCTGCAGCTCAAAAACAAAACCATCCTGGTGATGGGAGCAGCCAATCGCAAAAGCGTGGCGTTTCAGATTGGTCAGCTTCTTACCGCGGCAGAGGCGGATGTCTTATATTCCGTACGGAGTGCTGCCCGAAAAGAGTCTCTTCGCAAATTGCTCGGTGAGAGTGCAACGATTTATGTCTGCGATGTCGAAGATCAGTCGCAGATTGACGCCTTGCAGCGAGACGTGGCACGCGACCGGCAACAATTACATGGAATTGTCCATTCTATTGCCTTCGCAGATTATTCCGCTGGCTGGTTGCCCTTCCATGAGACTCCTCGAGCGGCGTTTTTACAGGCCATTGATATTTCCTGCTTCTCACTGATTGCCGTATCCAATGCTTTTCGCGAGATGCTGGATGCGAAGCAGGGTAGTGTCGTGACGATCTCGATTTCGACCACTCGTATGGCGGCAGAGAATTATGGTTATATGGCTCCTGTGAAGGCGGCATTGGATTCTTCGTTATGCTTTCTGGCGAAATCCTTTTCAAAATTTTCGCAGATCCGGTTCAACGCGGTCTGTCCAGGCTTACTGAAGACGTCAGCCTCCGCGGGAATTCCGGGCTATGTCGACTCTTATCTGTTTGCGGAGAAGGCGACACTGCGACATTCTGCCGTTCAGACTGAAGAAGTTGCCAATGCCGCCTTGTTTCTGTTAAGTCCGCGATCATCTGGAATGAACACCCAAGGTTTAGTGATCGATGCGGGGATGGCGGTCAACTACTTTGATCAGCAACTTGTCTCCCCTTCAGGCCGTTAGCAGCCTGTTGAAATTCACTCAAATCGAGATTTACCGGACTTGGAAATATGAAATAATCAATGTTCTGGAAGGGGTTCGGCTCCGCAGGAGCCTCGCCCTCCCGAATTTCAACGGGCTGTTAGAGCACGTTGCTCAACGTTCAACTTCCATGACCTTCCAGCGTATCGATTGATTATGTGATTATGGATGTGTCTGGAAGAGTTCATCGAAAAGCAGTTTCATATTGGCCCAGGAACGGCGATCCGCTTCCGCATTGTAAGCGATATTATCGATGCCATATTCGCCGGCTTTGGGGTTGGTGAAGCTATGCCGGGCACCGCCAAAGATCAGAATGGAATATTTCGCTTTGGCTGCTTCCATGCCAAAGGCAAAGGCATCGATCTGGGCTGCTGGAATTGAGGTATCCGCTCCTCCGGTGCAAATCAAGACTTGCGGCTTGATGACCGCATCCGCGTCCGGCGGCACCAGTGCTCCATGAAAACTGACGACCGCTTTCACCGGTGCTCCGGCATAGGCCAACTGGACAGCCGTCGATCCTCCAAAACAGTATCCAATGGCGGCCAGTCTGTCCGGGTCCACACCGGGTTGCTGTTTGAGAACGTTCAGACCAGCCTGGGCTCGATCTCGCCATTTTTGTGTATTGGAACGTGCTCCGCTGGCCCATTCTTTAGCTTGAGCCGGCTCCGTGGTTACTTTCCCTTCACCATACATGTCCAGCGCGAAAGCGACATACCCCATCCTGGCGAGTTCTTCCGCACGGTCCCGGGTGAAATCGTTGAGCCCCCACCACTCATGAACCACCAGCACTCCCGGGCGCTGGCCGGTGCCGGCGTCATCCCAGGCCAGAAACCCCTTCAGCATGGTTCCATCGTGCTCATAGGTCACGGGCTTACTTTTGACCTCAGCTTGTACAAGTCCTCCAGTTCCAGCGAGGATCAACCCCGCACACAGGGCTCGAACAAGAGATGTCCTGAAACTTCGCATCGTGTCACTCCTGAAGAAGTCAAAAGGGGATCGCTCCGGGTCTCGAAGCGAGAGAGTTCAGAGTCGGTCTGTGGCCGGACTTTCAAGTTTGGAAGCTTGACCCAAAGTGGTGTCAAGGGAACAGGGGAAAGACTGTGGTGGATATATTTCTCTCTCCTTTTCCTCTTGTCTCAATTTGTCTCAATCCGATCAGACCTGGAAACACTGTGTGAGCCTACCAGTGATCCGGAATGCGTCAACCCGGCAGAGGTTTTCCGAATCAGGCAAGTTGCTCTCGTTGGAGGGCGTGCAATTCACAATTCACAATGCGATCGATGAAAGGCCACATCCAGCGTGGCAGAATGCAGCCCATACGGGGGGAAATGCGATTTCACCAAAATCGCTGGAGACTCATCCATGATCTGAGTTATACTCGCTGCTCGAACGGGTATTCTCCCTGTCAAGTGAGGCGAGTCAGGGGAGGCGAGAGCAAGTTGCTCTGGCCCGCGCAGCACGGTTTCAACTGGTGACGCAGTTCGCCGCGTGGCGAAACGCGGTGAATGCGGGGTAAATGGGCCTGGTAAAGCACTATCGTTTTGGGGGTGCGACCTGTCAGCCGTTCGAGTGTGCACGAACAGTGTGCACGAACAGTATTCACGAACATGGATGTTCAGGAGTGAGAAAGGAATCTCAATTGGCGCTGCATCGTTCTTATGAGTCCGTGCTTTGCCCGTTCGACTTCACACAGGCGATGGCCCGGTTGTGTCATGATATCACCGAGCGCCACGAAGCCTTTGCTCATATCGACATCTCGAAAGTTGCGATCTGTTTCACTCAGACTCGATCAAAAGTGTTGCATGGTCTGCAGGCAAAATTGACTCCCATGCGCTTTGAAAGAGGATCGCTGACCTGTTTCCGGCGAGGGCGAACCTGGACTGTGCAACGTCTTTACGTGGGGAAACAGGAGATGTCCTATATTCTGACGTTCTATTTGCCGCGGTTTCTCGATCAAAGTTTTTCAGAAAAATTCATCACGATCTTGCACGAGCTGTACCATATCAGCCCCCATTTCGATGGGGATATCCGCAGATTCACCGGGCGATGCCATGTCCACTCCCGCAGTCAACAGAGTTATGATGACCAGATGGAAGTCTATGCCCGAGAATATCTCTCCTGCCAACCCCCTGCAGAATTGTATTCTTTCCTGGAACTGAACTTTAAGCAGATTCTGAAGCAATATGGAGGAGTGATTGGCCTGCAAGTGCCGATCCCCAAACTGATTCTTCTCGAACAGGCAAAATCTGCCTGAGTGCCCTGTCGGGGCTTGGTGTTGGAGTGCGTCATCGCAGAACGTCCTCCGTTATCGGACAAGACAACTCGCCGCGTGGCGGAACGCGGCCTATACGGGTCATGTACTCTCTCTGGACAGATTCCTGATTCTTTCCGGGACATTTCTCTCGATTTATTATCGAAAAGGAAACCTGTTTTTTTGCCGATACAAGTCATAGGAAATCATGACTTCGCAAGGTACTCATCCCTGGCTGAGGGAGTCATGAGAACCACCTGTCCGGGGTTGAATGCTTCGTGAATTAGAGCGCATTCATGCTGTATCAGAGCGCATTACCCCCATATTGACCGCGCTCCGCCACGCGGAGAGTCGTCTTTCATCAGTCGAAATGCGTGCTGCGCGGCTCAGGCCAGAGCAACTTGCTCCAGGCGGTCCAGAACGCATGTTTTCTGACGTTATCATCAATATTTCGGAATCATTCCAACTTGAATGAACCTGGAGATCCCCATGAAATTCCCACGGCTCACCCATCGGTGAGAGAATAACCGGACTTCCCGAAAAACGATCGTCCCGTCACTTCAGGAATCCGATGTTCAAAATATGTTTAAAACCACCGCAGCAGGGAATGCTTAACGTGTTCACCCAGGGACTGGGGCGTTTTTTGTGTTTCACGCTTGCTTGGTTGGATCATTACGAAACGTGAACATGTTTCACAGCGCGTGATCCCATCTGCAATGCAGGCGCGAAAATGTCCTGATGGGCCTTAGGGCCGCATTTTGCCCCGTTCTGGTCATCATATGTCTATTATCCGACTCCCCCGATCTCTGCATCTCTCTCGCCATGCGACGAATCGGCCCCCCCTCCTGACAAGAAATCTGGTAATGCGAAGCTACCGCGCTACGATTTGCGTTTTGGCATTTTCCGTGCTTGCGCCAGCTTTCGGGGCAGATCCAATCAGGGCGCCAGGGGTTCAAAATCCTGTCGACCCGATTATTCCGCTGGTGGACCGGGCCATCGCGGTCACTCGACAACGCAATCTGGACTTTAAAGTCCACACACCCTGGCAGATCCTGCATGGTTTGCTGGCATTAAGAAATGACTACACGGTCAAAAATGGTTCGGAGTTCGTAAATGCTCTGGATTACATCTCGACCACCGCAAAGTTCAAGAACGAACGCTGGTTCGAACGGACAACGACCGGGGCCAAAGCGCATCCCTATAACGGGACTCCCTACGACTTTGAAGGGCACGTCAATCAGACGCTTTCCATCATGGCCATGTGCGATCTGCCCCTCACGCATGAGTTCACTCTAAGTGATGGCAGTAAAGCAACCATGGCAGACATGGTACGGCATGCTCAATGGGCGGTCACCACGAAAGAAGAGACCACATGGACGCTGTGGTTCCTGACGCACTACGTCGACCAGGATGCCCATTGGACGAACTTCGAAGGTGAACAGTGGAGCATGGAGCGGCTGGTCAAAGTCCAGAACTCCGCATCGACATATAATGCTCCCTGCGGCGGCTGTCACAGCCTGTTCGCTTTGGCATATGCCCGCAATGCCTATATGCAGAAACATGGAAAGCTACAGGGCGCCTGGCTCGAAGCGGATCAGAAGCTCCAGCAATATATTGCCGCAGCACAGTCCATGATGAACCGGGACGGTTCCTTCGCTACACAATATTTCAAAGCACGTGGATTTAGCTATGACTTCAATGAACGGATTGCTTCATCAGGACATATGATTGAATGGCTGATGCTGGCATTGCCGCGTAAACGCCTGGATGAAGCATGGCTGAGGCTGGGTGTTCAGACTTTAGCAAACGACTTGATTCGAAATGCCTCACAACCCGCCGACTGTGGTCCTCTCTATCACTCGCTGCATGCTCTGATTTTGTACAAACAGCGAGTGGACATTTCACCTGCTCCCAGCATCCCGTCCGAACTGGCTGCCAAAGAGACGGTGAACGCGGGACCGTTGACCTCGTCCGTTCCAGATGGCGAATCCATGCCTTTAACCGCACAGCAGATGCGGGAAATCCATAAGACCCCGGTTCAGGAATCTCCCAAACCGACCATGACCGCAGCCGCAGAACCCAAAACCGTGACCCCCGGAACTTCCGCCTCAACAGAAGATTCAAAGGCTTCAGAGACTTCGAAGCAGAATCCGGCTGAGAGTTCGACGGATACCTTGAAACCCGCCACCCGGGGAGACGCGGCAGCTCTGAAACCTGCACCAACAACACCTGCTCCCGCACTCCTGGCCCCCCCCACCGAAGGGAGCCCCAACCTGAAGCCCGCCCCAGCCACTGCAACACCAGTTACTGCGGATGAAGCTGATAAGAAATCGACCGGATTGGATGACGCAGAAATTGATGAGACCGATGCCGTCACCGATACCTCCGTCGATACAACAGATCTGGCTCAAAAACTGGCTCCAGTTGAAGGTGGCATGCCCATCCTCAAGAAAGGAAACGGTGGAAGCGTCGCAGGGAATCCCGAAAAAAAACTCGTCGACAGGAACGCCGCGAACAACGTGACCACAACCGGAACCGCTGAAAAAGCCACGACCGGGAAGACCTCTGATTAACAGCCGGCAGAAAGAAGGTGATTCCCTCCAGTCCCCGCGCCAGGGAAGTGAACCGGCAAGTGAAGACTCTGGCCGCTCAGTCTTCGGGGTTGGAGGGCATCAGTCATCAGTCTGGTTGATCATCAGTCTGGTTGATCATCGACGGGATTGACAAAACGGAAGCCGGCCACTTTTACGAAAGTGGCCGGCTTCAGTGGTTGTTTGTCACGCAAACTCAAAACGAATTCACCGATCCCTTTCCCCGATTGACTTCTGCCCAATCTTTCGTAGCATGCTGTTGACGACATGGGTGTCAGGCGAATTGTTTTCGTCTGGAGAATAGGGAAGACGGTGAAATTCCGTCGCGGTCCCGCCGCTGTAACCGGGGACAAAAGCCGCATAATGCCACTAAAATCGCTTGCGCTAGGCGATTCGGGAAGGCGCGGTAAGTCGAATGATCCGGAAGCCAGAAGACCTGCCCAGATGTCGATTGATCGCCCCGTCAATGATGATGTGTGATGGCTTGCTGCCGGCAGAAATGTGCTGGCGAAACAGATGGCAGGCTCATCAGTTGCGGGTGCGAACGTCGAAACTTTCGTGGAAATATCGCAGAAAGACGAGTGCCTTGTCAGCTTGAGTCTTGGACGTTGTCGAACCATAAAGCCCGGTACAGGGCGTTTGTGCGACAGCGACTCCAGAACATGGTTGTCATGCTGCACGCGTGATGCATTCTTGCGTCGGCCCTTCTCTTGATTCATCGGAGTTGGCGGAATTCCTCCGCAGCCCCAACGATCATCGAGAGTCCAGGTCCCTTGTTCATGCCCGGTTTCCCGAAATATCGATGTGTCTGCTTGTAGTCGCAACGGGTGTTGATGACTGCATTGGCAACGGGAAATTGTCATGCGAGAGTTTAGATTCCCTTCTCGGGAATTCCAAAAGAGTGCGAGCCGGGAGAAGCTTCCGGTCGGCGTTAAGAAAATTGAAATTGAGAAAATTGACCTCTTTCCCGCTCGTTCTCCATATGGAAGAAGGCCGGGACGACGACCGGGATTCACGCTGATCGAACTGCTGGTGGTGATTGCCATCATTGCCGTGCTGATCTCGTTGCTGTTGCCAGCGGTGCAACAAGCCCGTGAAGCCGCACGCCGGACCCAGTGCAAAAACCGCCTCAAGCAAATCGTGCTGGCGATGCACAATTACGCGGAGACTCATCGGGAAATGATGATCCCGTATGTCATCGAGGATCAGGAACGCATGGGCACGCTGCTGGATGGAACTTATGACAGTATCGGCACGTCGCAATTCTGGTTCGGGACGGTGAACTACGCACAACTCGACATGACCCGGCAACTCGATTACACCAAGGGACCACTGGCCCCCTACATGGAAACGAATTACACCGCGTTTCAGTGTCCGAATTTTGGCCCCCAGCAGATGGATCTTGTGAAGTATGGTCGCCCCGCCAGCGGCTTCGGTTTCAATGGGTATTACTTGTCCCGGCCTCAAGGGGTGGATGGCTGGCCACCGATTCCTCACCCCGACCCCGCGACGCGGCGTTTTCGTGATGTCATGTCGCTGACGCAGACGATCGCCTTTGCCGATTCCGCGAAAGTGCAACTAGCCAACGATTTTGTGACGCAAGAGTTTCAGGAGAACTGGATTCTCGATCCTCCCAGTAGAGATTTTCCCACTGTTCATTTTCGCCATTCGGATTCCGCGAATGTCGCCTTTCTGGATGGTCATGTCGAGTCGCGACGGCGTAGCATGGTCCGCGGTAACCCACCAAGTATTTACAACGATTATGATCGTATCGAGAAGGAACGACTGGGCTATATTGGAGACAACCTGAGCGATCCGCAGCGACAGGATGAATGGTATGATCGTGACTGAAATGTATCCTCCCAGCACGGACGGTGTTTTACCTCGCAAGTCGCGGGATTTATCAATTGAGAAAGAGCAACTGGAGAGGGACCTGCCTGCCGAATCCGGTTTTCGACTCAAACAGCGTGCATCTTTCGTCCAGCTGGCAATTGGACTCCTCTTGTTGAGCGTCGTCCTTGGTTGCGGCAAGAGCGGAAAAGAAACGGCAACGGGGGAGAGCATTGTCCTGACAGACCCCAAAGCTGGAACGTTTTTTACTGCCCCGTCTGGAACCCCAACTCCAGCGATCCATCCCGAAACCGGTAAGCCGACGCTTGTTCGTGCCATGTATTGTTCGAAGTGCCAGACATGGCATCCCGTGCCTCCCCTCGAGGTCCTGCAACGAAACGCCAAAGCCCGTTCGTGTCGCAAAACGGGCACACCGCTCCAGTTGACGGGGCCGATCCCAGCCGATGCCCGCCAGATCGACTGAACGTCTCCGTCGCATTTCAACTTGAAATGCTGGTCGGAAAAGACTGGGACCATCAACATTCTATCGCAAAGAATATCGGTCCCCCAAAGGGGGCCGTCAGGGGCAGGTTGCGGAGATTCTGGGAATGGCTCAAAGCCATATTTCGAAGATCGAGAATGGAAAAGATGCCGACCTTCATTTCTCCAAGTTGGAGGAGCGCATGGCCCCTGCCTGGCGTTCTCTGGAAAGTCGACATTGCATCATCTGAACGCGCCTGGCAGCTTGTTGAAAAACCATGGAATCTCGGCCAGACAGAAATGTCCGGCCCACTTTTTTCAATAATCCAGAAGCTTCTGGTGGCACGGACATTTTTGTCTGTGAGTTTTTCAACAGGCTGCTGACGCCGTTTCGCTGTACGATCTCTCTGAATAACAACACCTGCCTGAACTGCAACATCTGTTTGACGTTCGGCAGGGTCATGCACTACTGACCATGTGACCCCGTCCCCGATCTCTTGTCGTCGCTGCACTGCAGACTTGGGAGTACTGTCATTCTGTAGAGATGAGAAATGCCATCGGAAAATGTTGCAGGAGTTTTGCCAGAGAGAATCCTGCATTTGCAGAGTCGAATTTTCGACCGGTGAACTGATCGATGTACCGTCTTTTCGAGGAAGATCGATCATCCAGGATTGTGTAATCCAGCTCTTTCAGTTCGTGAAATCGGGAGAGATCACCGTTAAGTAGATTTAAAAGTTGAGCGTGATTATGCGGGACGATAATCAGTGCACAAGTGCTGTGGAATGAGCGTTGATAAGCGATAAAATGTTCCGCAGACGCTCCCTGAACTTGCAGCGGGAGATAGTCTCCGAAACGAAACAAGTCCGGATTCTCTTTTCGGGCTTGTAATGATCTCCAGGTCACAAAGAGTTTGAAGGCTGGATTACAGGGTTGATTTAACATTTCCCGTGCCAGTACCGCAAGGGCATCCGGATGTTCATCCACACGGCAACGCAGGCGGTGTAGTTGTTCGCAGCGCCGGCGAAAATCAACGGGCCGGCGATTGTCCGGATCGACCAGGCTATCGTTCCAGAATTCCTGCCCCTGATAGATGTCCGGGACGCCGGGGCAGGTCAGCTTCAGCAGAACTTCGGCAGCGGATTTCAGTAAACTGGCGGGTTGAATCTGCTGAAGAAATGTCTGCATGTCATTCAAGAATCGATTTTTCTCATCGCGACGCAAGGCACGTTCGATAAATCGTCTGACTGCCAATTCATAATCCGGGTCAGGAGAAAGCCAGCTGGTCCGCAGCTTCTCTTCATGAATCGCCTTTTCCAGATATTGGTGCACGCGTTGCAGCAGTTCCTCGTGGTGTTGATCCGTAATTGCACCGACCGGCCACATTCCGATCAGGGTTTGATAGAACAGATATTCATCATTGGGAGTGGGAGAACGTTCTCCCTGGAGATCGGTGCGAAAATGGCGATTCATGCGCGACCAGCGACCGACCGCCGTTCTCCATTGATCCGGAATTTCGGAGAGGGTGCTGATTCTTGCTCGGACGTCTTCGCTCCGCTTGGTGTCGTGCGTTGAAGAACTGATCATGGTGGTTGGTAAATGCATGAGTCGCAGGAGGTTTTCTTCATGAAACCGTTCCACGGAGATCGAAGCCATTGATGGATGCCCGCCGACTTCATTGACTGAAACAAGTGGCAGATAACGGTAAAATGCTGTATCTTCAACCCCTTTGGCCATGATGGGGCTGGTTACCTGCTGGAACCGACCGATGAAGAGTTCGACCTGCGCCATTTCGTCCATTTTCTCTGTTTCTGGCGGGAATTCCCGCAGGAGAATACGGCGAATCAGCTGCAGCAAGCTGCTGTCCATCGTCGGATTACGGCGTCGCGCTCGACGAATCGCGCGTTCGATGACGTCTCGATCACGTGCGGAGATACCGTGACGTCCCACGTAGGTTCGATAGACCGGAAAGCAGACGATAATTTCCCGCAGAGCGGCCACTAAACTGTTCAGCGTGAAATCACATGCATGCCGCCAGCGTTGAGCCAGACGTTTCAGACGATGCGCCAGCAATTGCAATTCACTCGACATGGCGATTTCCAGAACCAGTCGCTTTGAATCCAGAACGATCTCCGTAAAATCTCCTGGAGTTGAAGAGAAACGATGATAGTTTCTCTGAATCCTGGCGAAGCCATCCGGCTTCACGAACAACCCTTCAAGTTGATTCATGAAGTCGTAACCGGTCGTGCCTGCAACAGGCCAGTCGGCCGGGAGCGGCTCATCCGGTCCGAGGATTTTTTCGACCAGCACATACAACGGCAAGGGGGCTTTCAAGGGGATGTCATAAGGATGATCAGAAATGGAAACGGCATCGTCTTCCTGATCTCCGAAAATTACAGCGGGCGATGGACCTCCCAGACGCTGGTGCAACTGGTCGAGAACTGGTCGCCGCAAATCTTCCCAGGGAAGATGATCGTTCTCAATTCGTTGCTGTCCCCGCAAGTGTCGTGACAGGGCTTCGAGATAACCCCATTGCAGACGCCAGAGATATTTACGTGGGTCATAAAGCCCATCCACATGATCGACACGGACACCCTCGATTGCTTCTTGCGTTAACAGATCGAAAATGAAGGTATGGCTGGCCTCAAAGACATCCTTCCGTTCGGTACAAATGGCTGCTAATTCGTTCACATCGAAAAATCGGCGATAGTTAATTTCATCAGAGGCCGCTTTCCAGCGTGACAATCGGAAAACCTGCCGGTCGAGAATCTGTTCGAGCTGATCGAAGCTGGCAGACTGTGCAGGCTTTCCATTGATCTCCTGGATCGTGGCTGAAAGAAGTTTTTTCACCAGAGGAGATTGTTCGATCAGAGTCTGAATTCGGTTCTGAACCACTTTGGTTTCCCGAATCCGTTCCTGTCTCAATTCAGGAACCACTGCCGTTCTCTCCGGAAGATGTTTTAAGGATGTGAAAATGCTTTCCAGCTCCAGGATTTCATCTGCTGGGAATGAATTCTCTTTAATATGAAAAAGAACTTTATCCAGAATGAAAACATAGCTGCTTGGATCGAGCGGGAAATAATGATCACCATAATGAATCTGGAATGTTCCCCCGGAATAGGTGAGTTTTAATTCCCCCTGTTCCAGGACATGGCCGAAACTATCTTCCAGAACAGGAAGCAGTATTCGATTTTTTAATGCCTTTTCAACAGGGTCCCAGTCAATGTCAAAATAGCCAGCGAACGGCGAACTTTGTCCATGTTCCAGGACGTCTGTCCACCAGGCGTTTTCTCCGACAGCGGTGCTCATATGATTCGGAACGATATCGAGGATCTGACCCATACCGTGTTTCTTCAAGGCAACCACAAACGCTTGATAATCATTCTGGGTTCCCAGGGCCGGATTGAGTTGGGAATAGTCGACAATCGCGTAGGCATTGGACGTTCCTGTTGCCGTCTTCAGATAGGGAGCAGCATAAACATGACTGATCCCCAATGATGCCAGATATGGCACAAGTGCCGCAGCATCACGAAAGGTAAGATGATCTTGATGGAATTCAAGACGATACGTCGCCCGAGGCCGGCACCGGCGCTCTTGCGCCTTGGACCAGACAGCATTTGCGAGTTGCGTTGCCAAATGAACTAATGTCTGGGCGCTATTCATAATTCTGCCCGTAAATGAGTAACTCATACGGAAGCAATGAGCTGATCTCTTTCATCTGTCTGCGTGTGCCATCGTAACGTTCTTCTTCTGTGCTGAATCGGACAGTTCGTTTGCCTACGGAAATCTCTGGAAATGGCTGAAGGCAGGCACTGAGATTGGCGAGGATGACCAGGCTTTCCGGATTCCCGCGTTCAATCAACAGGACGGGACTGCTGCCTTGCTTTTTCTGTGTCTCTTGACAGACGATTGCCGTTGTTCGGGAACGATTTCTTAGCTCAGGCCATTCTCGGCGTGCCTGGAGTAAGTCATGGTAGAGTTGCCGCAGGCGGGCGGAGAATGTTCCTTTCGGCCAGGACCAGGAGAGTTTTGCAGACAAAAATGTTTCCGGGACACCGGGATCGGGAATCTCCATGTTATCAACATCATAAGCATTATGGTTTTTTGTATTATGCAGAGTCTGCGGGATATTGAAATCGCTTTGGATGTTGTCGGAACCAACCGGCTGCGATGCCCCCCATTGAAGCTCCAGGTTTTTAAATTCAGCCCGTCGACCCTGTCGGATTGCTTCCGTAAGATCATGATTAACGAACGAACAGAAAAACGGAAAGGGATTTCGTTCTCCATATTCCGTGCCCATAAATATCAACGGAATGCAGGGAGAAATCAGTAGTAACCCGCACGCGAGTCGTTGTGCCGCTGAAGGGAGAGAAGTGGACAGCCGATCCCCCTGTCTGCGGTTTCCAATCTGATCGTGATTCTGAACGCAGACAACGAAGTGGGATCGATCGCGATTTTTCACAGGCATCCCATGGCGGCGGTGGCGATAAATACTATAAATTCCGTCATAAACAAAGACGTTTTCATAGGCCTTGGCCAGCTGCTCGATGCTCCCGAAATCTCGATAATAACCCTGCTGTTCTCCAGTGAGGAGTGTATGCAGGCAGTGATGGAAATCATCGGTCCAGACTGCATCCAGACCGAACCCATGTTGATCGAGGGAATCGATCAGACGTGGATCGTTCTGGTCGCTTTCCGCGATGAGATGGACGAAACGGCCTTGTTCGTGCGCAATCTGCTGAATTGCCTGCTGCATTTCCGCAAGCAGATGAAAGGCGCTGAAGTCATAAATCGCATGCACAGCATCCAGCCGTAACCCGTCCAGCCGAAAATCTCGTATCCACATGCAGGCGTTTTCAATAACATACTGACGAACTGGATCACTCTTCGGACCGTCATAATTGATCGCATCTCCCCATGGAGTCTGATAGGCCTTTGTGAAATATGGTCCAAACTGCGAGAGAAAATTTCCTTCCGGTCCAAGATGGTTATAAACGACATCCAGGATCACCGCTAATCCTGTTTGATGGGCCTGATCGACGAGCCTTTGTAATTCGTACGGCCCTCCATAGGAATTCTGAACGGCATAATGCTGGACGCCGTCATATCCCCAATTCCGCTCCCCCGGAAACTGCCCTACGGGCATAAGTTCGATCGCCGTAATTCCTAATGACTTTAAATCATCCAATCGGTCGATGAGCGCCGTAAACGTTCCTTCTGCTGTGAATGTTCCAACATGCAGTTCATAAATGACAAGTTCTTCCCGCGGAATTCCTGTCCAGTTTAAGGACGTCCATGGATAATGATTGGCGAAGAACACTGCGGACGGTCCAAAAACTCCTTCTGGTTGCCAGCGACTGGCCGGGTCCGGAAAATCACCCGCTGGCAGGCGGAAACGGTATCGTGTCCCATCACGAACGTCGTTATTCTGAAGACGAAACCATTCTCCCGTCTGTTGCATGGAATAGCATTCAGACTCGCCGTCAGGATCGAGAATGAGATCGACACTCGGCGCGTGGGGAGCCCAGACATTCCATTCGACAGTTCCGCTTCCGACTGGAATGGCTCCCGGTCGTGGCAGGTCGGTTTGCCGGCCCGGGACACGAGCCGAGTCTTCGTGATTGCCTGAAATCGTCCACTCGCTGTTTTGACAATAGCAGTTGTAATTTCCGTATTTGCCGGACAGCAGCATCAGGACTCCTTAAGGAATGTGTCTGAAAAAATGATTCTGGACATGCCATCCGTTTTCAAGAACAGTCTGGAAATTGCTTGCTGATCTCTCGTCCTCCATAAAGAAGCTGGTGCCTCACTTCTTCGTAGATAGCATAAGTGTTCGAGTCTCTTTGCATGCATCATGCCATCTCGGCCAGAAGACTGCTGTCGAAGATGGAACCGAAGTTGCGGTTCAACATCGAAGCTGCAATTTTTGAGAATGGGGGACAATGATGAATAAATTGAACTCCTTAAGGAAATCTCTTTGAGAAGAGAGTTCTGTTCGCATTGGACTGGTCGCTGGTCTTCCAAATTGGTGTGTCACAATCCAATTGAAACTCAAGCCTGCCTGCTCCGTAAAGAAAGGGAAATCGCGATGCCGCTTCCAATTGAGGAATATGCTCTGATCGGCGACTGTCACTCAGCGGCGTTGGTGGGAAGCGACGGATCGATCGACTGGCTGTGTTTTCCTCGATTCGATTCCCCCGCCTGCTTTGCTGCCCTGCTGGGGACTCCGGAGCATGGACGATGGTTGATTTCTCCGGCTGAACCGATCCTTCGCGTCGAACGCCGATACCGAGAAGGGACCCTGATCCTGGAGACCGATTTCGAAACAGCATCAGGATCGGTTCGGCTTATCGACTGCATGCCTCCCTGGGACGGCATACCGGGCGTCATGCGAATCGTGGAAGGACTCAGCGGGCGGGTTTCCATGCGGCTGGAGCTGATTCTACGATTCGATTATGGATCGATCGTTCCCTGGGTGCGACAAACTGCGAGGGGGATTCGAGCGATTGCCGGTCCCGACACGATCGACTGTCGGTCCGATGTCACGCTACGTGGTGAAAATCTCAAGACCGTGGCAGACTTCGCCATCACGGAAGGACAGCGGACGCGATTCTCATTAACGTGGTCATCAACGTTCTCTCCGGAACCACAGGAAGTTCCTCCCGAAGCAGCGTTGGCGGAAACCGAGGCACGCTGGCAGGCATGGTCCAGCCGCTGCACTTATCAAGGTCCCTGGCGAGAAGCTGTCCTACGGTCATTAATTACATTGAAAGCAATGACCTATTCTCCGACAGGAGGGGTCGTCGCTGCGGTAACGACGTCTTTGCCGGAGCATCTGGGCGGAGTTCGCAACTGGGATTATCGTTTCTGCTGGCTGCGGGATGCGACGTTTACCCTGTATGCATTAATGGGTGGAGGCTATATGGAGGAAGCTGAAGCCTGGCGGGCATGGCTGATCAATGCGGTTGCAGGAACGCCGAGCCAAATTCAGATTATGTATGGAATTGCCGGAGAGCGTCGCTTATCGGAATCTCACCTTAACTGGCTTCCCGGCTACGAGAACTCGCAACCGGTCCGTGTTGGAAATGCAGCCTATAATCAGCATCAGCTGGATGTGTATGGTGAAGTTGTTGATGCCTTACATGTCGCTCGCCGGGCAGGATTGGCGCCTGATGAGAATGCCTGGAGAGTCGAACGGGAGTTGGTTCGCTTCCTGGAAACAGACTGGAGAAAACCGGATGAAGGGATCTGGGAAGTCCGCGGTCCGAGACGCCATTTCATCCATTCCAAAGTGATGGCCTGGGTGGCGCTGGACCGGGCGGTCGATGCCGTGGAAATGTATGGCCTGCCTGGAGAAGCAGAAAAGTGGCGGAAGCTGTGCGAGGAGATTCGCACGGAAGTTCACACCCTGGGATTTAATAAAAAAAGAAATTCCTTTGTCCAGCATTATGAAACTGATGAACCAGATGCCAGCTTATTAATGTTGCCTTTAGTCGGATTTATTGCTGCAGACGATCCGCGGATGCTGGGAACCGTGGACTATATTCAGAAGAGATTGATGCGGGATGGCTTTATCGATCGCTATCTCTCTGATTCCGAAATCGATGGCCTCCCTGCTGGAGAAGGAGCGTTTCTACTCTGCACCTTCTGGCTCGCGGATAATTTTGCTTTACAGGGACGCCGGTCCGAAGCACGGGATGTCTTTGAACGGCTTCTGAGCCTGCGTAATGACGTCGGACTGCTCTCCGAAGAATATGACGTCAATTCCAACAGGCTGGTGGGAAACTTTCCGCAGGCATTTTCCCATATCGGTCTGATTAACACTGCTCGGAATCTGACAGATCCGGCCGGTCCGGCGGAAGATCGGACCAAAACGTGCCCCGCTTCAGAAACTGATCCACCTCATTTGGCAAGTCGACATCATTCGGGGAACAAGAACTCGCAGGCACGATGAAAGGGCTATCTATATAGTGCGCATTCACCTCGCATTGTCCAATTGATCGTTCTGCTATTTCTGCTGCGAAACGATGAATCGTTGGATTCTCTCTGCGAGTCTCCACCCACACGATGGACAATATGGTGTGAATACGGACAATATGGTGTGAATGCGGATTAGTGCCCTGTCAGGGCTTAATTTTAGGGTGAGTCATAGCGAAACGTCCTTCGTTGTTGGACTTTGCGTTAAGACTTATCCGAATTGTTAAAGTTGACAAAGCACTGAGAGTGAACGGGTACAGCTTGCGATCACTCTGCTTCAAGCTGGGAACGGCTGTCTCCCGTAAGTGTATTTGTCGATTGGGGATCTTTGATGCCGGGGAATTCATCTGGAGCAGACTTCAAAAGGGTTTCTGTCGTAGAAGCAATTTCTGCGGTACCCGGGGCAGGATCTGTCAATGGAGGGGAAGAAGGTGCCAGAGAAACGGGTGGCTGGGAGCCCTGGACGGCAACATGCGTGTATTCCAGCAACGAGCCCTTTTCGAAATGGATGTTCTTCAGCGCGATGGCATATTCCACCCGGGCCTGAAAATACTGCGTCTGAGCTTCCGTAAGGCGTCGCTGGGCGTCAAGGACCTGATCCAGATTCACCGGTAATCCCGCCTTACGGTTGGCATTCAGTGCATCAACGGCATCGCGGGCTGCAAGATACCGGTTCAGGTTGGTATGGGTCTGTTCAAAAGCACGCGAGGTTTCCGCGATCATTGTTCCCAGGTCATGGATGACCTGGCGTTCCTGTTCTTTCAACACAGCCCGGGCCCGGGCGATCATGAACTCGGCATTGTCCACAGCAGCGTGTGCTTGCCGAAAGCCGACGGGAACGGAGAACTCCATTCCCAGCACCCATTCCCGATTATTAAACTGCGACATCTGTCCAAATGCCGATTCGATATTTCCGACAGCACTGGGAGTGCTGCTGCCGGCGAGATCATGTCCTAATCCGCGTACACGATATTTGGCCACCATGTCCAGTTGAGGACTGAGAAAATTCCTGGCAGCCATCAATTCGAGTTCCCGGCGCTTCACGAGCAGGCGTTGTTCATTCAGTTCTGGCCGACGGCGGAGCGACTCCGCGACAATCGTGTTCCAGTCGAAGACGACCGGAGCCACGTCCGGTTCGTCAACAGGACGCAGGAGTTCGTATTCTGTAATCGGCAGGCCGATCATCAGGCGTAATCGCCGTTCAGCCAGTTGAACTCCGTTTGTCCCTCGAAAAACTCCGCCGCTGGCGCCGTTGCCAATCTGCGTGCGTTGACCGGCCCGACCGGTAATGGAATCCTGGAGTTCCGACTGAAAGCGGTAAAACTGTTCCCGGGCCAGGGCTTCTGAGGCTCCTCCCTGCAGGTTGGCAGACTGCATTGCCTGGTAGGCCTGCCAGGTCTCATGGCTGTGTTCGAAGGCAATCTGCTTGGCATCCAGATCGCGATAGGCGAAATACAGGTCCCAATAGGCGTTCACCACTTCACTGACATAGTTCCGTACGTTCTTTTCGAAGTCGACGGAGTTCATGTCGCTGTTGACTTTGGCGATCAGAATCCCGTTATAAACACCGGGAATCGCGCCGGGGCCGGCAATGCGGTTGAATGTCAGCCCTGCCCCTTGCAACAACGGTTGCCGGATTTCCGCTTCAAGTTGATTCTGCCAGACGCTGGAAAAGAGATTGGCAGGGGCATTGTTGGCATCGTAACCGGTCATATTCCGCAACGAAAAAACAGCGCCTGTGGCAGTGGGTTTGCTGATCTGTACCAGGTAATCGTTCGCATCCTGTTTGAAAAAGTTCGTTCCTCCACCGAAGAATTCATTATTGAACATCCGGTGGTCATCCCGAACATAGGCATTTGCGGCAAGCTGGGCATCGAAGGAACTGAGCGCGGCTTCCATGCCGAAGCGGGGATCGGTTTGCTGCAAGGCGAGCTGATAAGTTGTGGAGATGGCTTCGGGGGTTCGCAAGACGGTTGCCCCCAGGTCGCGCAGCACCCGGGAGTTGGTCATCGCCACTGTGACCGCTTCATCCAACGACAGATCACGGTATTGCTGCGGCCGGTTCTCCGAAATTTCCTGCAGCGTATGAGGCGGCACGAGCGGATCATCATTGAGGATCGCATCGATGCGCTCGTCCACCCGCCGCATCACCGCATCCACTTGTGCGGTATTGTTGCCGATTGTTTCGAGATAGTTAGGAGCAGTTGAGCAACCGGGCAGGATGCCTCCGCACAATACGACGGCGCCCCCAACGGCCATCAGCCATTGGAAGCTCTTGTCGCGCATTGTGGATGAGCAGACCAGAAACATGCCGTTTGCCCGAGAAAATGACAGTGGCAATCTTTGCCGAAGTGGCGGAATATTCGACACGATCCCCACAACCGGAATAAATGAACCCATCTCTGTATCGAACCGAGCAGGCGGGCATAATGAGCAGAAGGTGGCAACTGATGAAAGATTAGAGCGCATTCACCCCGCGCAGGCTGTGTTCCGCCACACAGCGAGTCGCCTTTCATCAGTCGAAACGCACGCTGCGCGAGCCCAGGCCAGAGCAACTTGCTCCAGGGCGTGTGAACATATTCACCCCGTCTCGCCCGCGTTCCGCCATGCTGCAGGCAGCTTCATCTTCTGAATGATGCCGAAGAGAGACATTTGTCAAACTCACGAAAACCGAACACGCCGATGGGACTTTCAGGCTGTGCTTTTCAGGGCAGGTTCTACGGTGGGATTTCGACGGAGAATTCTCAAAACAGACCCCCAGGGCGCTTCTCCCTATTCCCTATTCCCTACGGCGACTGTCGGAGCAAGATCGATTTCGAAGGGGAGTTCCAGAACTGTCTCCAGTGCTGGAATCGCATAAAACAATTTCAACTCCGCCAGCGGTTCGTTCACTCGTTCAAACCGGTAATGCACTTCGTGCCGGTGCGTGGCACCATGGAACACGTCCAGCCCGGCAAATGGGAGCGGATCTTTCATCGAGCGTTCAAGCCTGCCTGCTCGATGCAGCCCCTGAAGCCGGTACGATTCCCAGCGCAGATCGGGCGGATAGACGACCTGTAAGATGACATTCAGCACTGCACCATCCTGTTTGACCTGCAGCAGGCGGACTTCATTCTGACCGGCGTACGACATCGGACTCGGTACGTCGGTCAAGGGGAAATGAAACTGCTGGACCATTGCTGCACATTGGAGCTGAAGCGTTCCCCGCAGAGAATCTGGTGGTGCCGCTGCGCCTGGGGGGACGATAAAATCCAGTGAAACTTCAGCAGTCTGTCGGGAAAAATCGACCTCCCGTTTTGCGTCGGGAGTGAACGGCGCGAACGCCTGACCATTTCCCGACAGCTGAATTTTCTGATCTCGCAACATCACGTATCGAGGCAAAACGTCTGCTTCCGCATCCACACGTAACTTCACCCGAATTGTGGCTGGAACTCCGGGGCCAACAGATTCCCGCAGGGCAAACTCCGCATTCAGACGAAATGCTTTGGAAACGGTAAAGCCTCCCGGAAGCCGAGCCGTTTTTTCATCAAGCACGATTCTGTCGTGATCATCCCAGTGCCATCCCAACTGCCCGGCCGCGCACAGTTTCTCCAGTGCCGACCAGAATGGGAGTTTAGAAATCGACACCATTTCACGACGCACCGCAGCATCCATGGGAAGTTCCAGGTCAACAGGTGTCCCACTTTGTTCTGAGATTGCCTGAACCGCTTCCGTAAAGAGACATTTGGAACAGGAGACAGGGGAACCATTCAAGGCCCGCTGGGCTGCGTCAATTTGAATGGACCGGATCAATTGTTCGATCCTGATTCCCTGTCCGGACCGATCGCGTTGCAACGCCTGTTTCAGTTGTGGTAATGATGCTCTGCCTGCGTTTTGCAATTGCTCGGCAGCGTGTAGACGAGTTGCTCTCTCTTCGGAATACAGCTGATCGATCCATTCAGCAATAGTCGAAGCAGATGGAGATTCCCCCGCGAAAAGCGAAATCGCCCCCCATTGGAAACCGCATAAAAGACAACAGAGAACGGTCCGGATCACCAGTTGCATCTCTTCTTTCAACGTAGGAACCCTAACAAAACTTGCAGCGAACTTGCCCGCGGAATGCCAATTCTCCTTGTCTGAGAGGTTTTGTTCGCGGCTCTTAACAGATTTCAACTTAATGGAGACGGATTGCCGGACCGGAAGAGCGATCACTCTGTTGATTCCAACAGCAACATGCCAGACATGCCTCAATGATCTGAGCATCTGTTTCCTTGTTCGTCACCAAAGCCACGTCGTCATGCCGGCAGAACTCTGAGAACCCAGCCTCCCAGTCATCATATCCATTACAACCGTGCCAGCCAGCTCTGTATCGGAGATCTCCTGAGGAGCGATGCCGGCGTGTCTCTCAACTGTGGCATAACCTTTCAAAGCAGTCTGCAGAGTGTGGACGAGAGCAAGTCGCTCTCAGCCATAACACGACAATCGGCTCTTGGAAACTGATTCTGGCGACCTGTTCATGTCCAAATCACGTTGCGCGATTTTCACAGTATCCGGCTTCTGCATCGTCTTACATCTGGTCATGCTGGAAGTGGCCTGCCAGGCTGCACCCATTGTGGAATTAAGTGTTCCCGGAAAAACCTATCAGGGTTTGAACGTCGCCCATAATGCAGAGTTCTGCTGGCTGGCCGCCCGAGACGGCACTTATGAGCGGATCGACCTGGCGAAGGTGACCAGCTTCCGCAAAGCTGGGGCCGAATTCCATGGTCAGACTCCAGCCTCCCTGGCGGGGGGACTGCGGGAATCGCTGGGACGGAAATATGAAGTGAGAACGCGAGGACACTTCATCATCTGTGCTCCCGCAGGGCAGGCGGAACTCTTTGCCGATCTGGTCGTCAGCGTGGAAAGATCCTTCAATGGTTATTTCAGTCGCCGAGGCTGGCCGCTGGTCGACTCTCCGTTTCCGCTGGTGGTGATCATTTATCCGGATCGCGTTGAATTCGATAAAGCCTGCGTGGCCGTGGGCATGCCGCCAACATCATATTTGCGAGGCTTTTATCATCCGCAGACGAATCGCGTGTCACTCTATGACCAGTCTGCCGAAATTGGAATTCCGAAGACTGCCGCGAGCAAGCGTGACAGTCGACCTGCTCTCGATGATGCCACACGAGCTGTGATCATTCACGAGACCATTCATCAACTGGCCTTCAATTCCGGACTGCATCAACGTGTGGGTGAAAATCCACGCTGGGTGGTGGAAGGGCTGGCGACCATGCTGGAAGCGGGAGCACTCGATTCCACCGTTCGTTCTGACAGCAACAGCAGAGTGAATGTGGAACGCCTGCAGCATTTTCAGGAATATCGAGCCAAACGCCGTACCGGGTCCATCGTCGACCTCGTCCAGCAGGATGAAAAACTGTTTCAATCTGCCCCGCTCGATTTTTATAGCGAAGCCTGGGCATTCAGCTTTTATCTTTCTGAATCCCGCCGTCCTGATTATGTGAAATATCTAAAACGTATCGCCAGCCGCGATCCCTTGAAATCGCCCTACTCTCCCGATGAGCGACTGGCGGATTTGCAACATGCTTTCGGAAAAGACCTGCGCTGGCTGGAGACACAATTTCTACGGTTTTTGGACAAACTGGAGTAGATCCCGTTCATTTCCGAGAAGCTTTGTTTCTGGTTGGCATGATTCAAAGAGGCTCAGAATCTGATCGGGGGTCAAAGCCTGATGGAAGATGGCCAGTTCGTCGATGCGGCCATGCCAGAATCCAGGATTGCGTTCATCAGGAGCCGAACCATCCGGGAGTAGCTTCGCGCCGATGCCGAGTGCATCCGGGCCCGTGGTTCCCAGGCCGACACATGGCTGACTGCCAACAGCTTTCCCGTTGCGGAAGAGCGTCACCGAGTCTCCATCGACAACGAAAGCGACGTGATTCCATTGATGGAGCGGGAAGGGGACGGAGTCTCGAATCTGAATACGTTTTCCATTTGCATCGAGAATCTGTACCTCCAGTTCCCCTGAATCTTCGTTGAGCCCGAAGTGGAATTGACCGCCGAGACCGTGGGGTTCATCTGTTGTGAGATCGAGTTCAATCGCCCAGTGCTTGGCAATTGCAGCCCAGCGGGGTCGGCTTTCCGCTTTCACCCAGGCACAGACGGTAATCAGGTTATGCATTGCACGCGGAAATTTGGGAATACTTGCATATGACGCGGTCGATGGACCACCAAGACGAAGCGACTGTCCAACACGACCGGGTGCAAAGGGCGGTGACGTCATCTGATCACAACAGAGGAAGGCCGGGGTGTTGCCGGTTCCTGAATCGGCAAGAGCCCCCCCATCGGTCGATGAGGCCATTCGAAGATAAGTTACGGGATGCAGCAATTCGATCATCCCGGAATAGCGGTGCTGTCCATCACTGGGCTCGGTCAATTTGCGAATGAATCGTTCGCGGGCAATATCGATCCCCTGCGGGATGCGGCCGACGCTGCTGATACGTGTTGCCTGGTCGGTGAGGAGTCGAACTGCAGTTGTCATCGGAGGCGCCATCTTTGGACGCACATCGACTTCACCCTCGAAGACATGGACTTCACTGCCGGTATCGTCGAAGACCTCAACTGCGAACTCGGTGCCGTGATCGATGACGTTCGCAGTCGGTGTCAGGACAGAGAACCCTTTCCCGGTCGGGCCGACGTGAGCACTCAAGATACCCCGATTCAGAACCATGAGCATTTGAGACTTGAATTCAAAGCTCGCTGGTGCCTCGATGACGGCTGTCGCACCAACATCAAAAGAAAGTTCAATGAGACCCGAATCGAGCGTATATTCCCCAAGCCGAATGAGATCTCCACGCTCGAGGGGGAGCTTGGTCTCCGATGAAACCAGCCTGGCTCCGTGTGATTTGACAACTCTGCCGATAGGCTGCCGGCTTTCCCACGGGGGGATTCGCGGAAGAGGATCGCTGCTGGGGTTGCCCGCAATTTCCGTATTGAAAGAGGTCGTCGACCGGTTGGCCCAGAAAGCAACAACGCCAACTAGTATCAGCATTGCGGCCAGCGATATTCCGATGTATCGCGTCGAGAAGTGAGAGCGACCGGCCCGCTTGACCGGAGAAGGGGCAGGCAAACTTTCGAACTCGACCGATGGAAGGATTCCGTGTTCCCATGCGAGCATGGCATGCAGTTGGCATTGCTTAATATAGAGGGCGCGAGCTTCCAGATCGTCGTGGACGAGGACTGCCAGTTCCTGGCGCATCATCCCGGTCATTTCACCATCGATCATGGATTCGACGAGACTGACGATTTTTTCTTCGGTCGTTTGATTCATGATGACTGTTCTTCCGCGAATTGTGATTCGACACAGCGGATGAGTGCGTTTCTCGCCCGAAACAAGCCTTGTTTGACGGCATTGACGTTGAGCTTGACGATTTTTGCGATCGATTCCAGATGCTCGCCAGCGGTATATCGGAGACGAATCAGCGTCCTTTGACGTTCGGGCAATCGATCCAGGCACAAACGCAGGAGGCGATGTCGTCGCTCGAAGGTTTCGTCTGAAGTGATTGCCGTTGCGGAGAGCTGATTGAGCAAATCGTCATCGAACAGGAGTCGATCGCGTTGCTGCTTGCGTCGGTGATCAAGAATCTGGAAATAGGCAATGCGAAACGACCAGGCGATGAAGTTGGTGCCAAGCTGAAATTTCTCTTCCTGTTTCCACATGACCGCGTTTGCCTGCTGGAGAATGTCGTCAGCCTGATCGGGATCGAAGACGAGAGACAGAATATATGCGTAAATGCGACTCTGGCTTTTCGTCAACAGTTGAAGGAATTCTTCAGATCGGACCATCGTTGTGTTCATCTCTTCGCGAATCAGTACTCAGCCTGACGCGATCGGAAGGGAACGCCGTTTGGGAATAGCACATTGGGCAACTTGGTTATGGGCGTAAAAATACAAATTGCCGACAGTCATCAAAAAATCCAGATTCTTTGACTTTGCAACAGTGACTTTGAGGCGTTTTCCGCTATTTGCATAGGGCCACGGGATTTCTGACGGACGGTTTTTCTGTTTTTTTACTGTCCCTGTCCAGAGCCCGGCTGTTTTTACTCTGAATTCCATCATTCACGATCCCGCATTCACGATCCTGGCCCGGCCGCCTGCCCGACCTGGCCTCGCGGGACGTCTGATGATCTGTGCGGTTCTGAGGTGGACCCCTTGATTCGGACCACAAAGCGGGGTTTCTGAGATGGTCTCAGAGTGGTCTGTGGGGGCGAGAGGTGAAGGCTTGCCAGGGGGTGCGGTTGTCCAGACCCGGGTGAGGGCGCTAAAGTCGGATCTCACTCCGTCACACTGACGACGGCAACGGAAGATACCCGCGATGAGAGCGGCAAGGTTATCAAAGGGCTCCCCGAGAAATTTCCTGAAGAATATTCCAGCGAAGGCACTGTGAAACGGGAGGTCAAAGCGGGTCGCAATGAGATCAATTTCGAAATCACAACAAAGTAACAAAGCCGAACGCTCGAACTCTTTCGTAACGGCATTGAGAGCAAATTACTCTCAATGCCGTTACTTATTTTCTTTCTTGACCTCGCGTTTCAATTCTCCCGTCTGCAATTCCTTGACCACCTCCGCCAGGATCGTGGGATCGCGCTTCTCCATGACATGCGCAATACGACTGGCGGGCACCCGCAGGCGTTCCATCGTTTCACCGGCGGATGCCCAGAGTTTTTCAATTTGCTTGCTGCCCGCTTTGGCGAGATAAATACTCGTCACAAGTTCCGCCAGCCGCTGGTCATCGATCTGATCGCGATTATCGTAATAACGGGACACGATCTTTCGTTGATGTGGAGTCAGGTCTTTCTTCATGAAAAAATATTTTTCCAGGTGGAGGTCTTCAGTTCATTTTCCCGTCAGGCGCCGATCTGCCCGCAGGACTTCTCATTCAATATCGTCTTTCCAGGAGCCTGAGAGAATGGAAGGCAGAAAATTCTCCCGAATCAGCCCTCTTCTGACAAGTCCACTTCCAATGTGTCACATCGGGCCGGTTGCACTCGTCACTTTATGATTGGCTTTGGATTTGCAATGATTCGTTGGCCGTGAAATTGTCGGGGTTTCGTGAGACTGGGGAGTTTGCCATTCACCTCTGAATCCTGACCTCTCGGCGTCGCTGCACTGCAAGACCTGGAAGTGCTGCCGTTGCCACGTTCCTCTTGATCATTGCGAATTCTGCTCATGTTCCCTTCATTACGTCTGCGTCGGTTGCGTCGTCATCCTCAATTGCGGGAGCTGATCCGCGAAACCAGCCTGTCCCCCAAAGATCTGATTCTGCCCCTTTTTGTCCGGCATGGACGCCAACAACAGATTCCCATTGGATCAATGCCCGGACAGCACCAGTTGTCTGTAGACCGCCTGGCAGAAGAGATTCGGGAAATCGATCGTCTGGGAATTCCAGCGGTCATTCTGTTTGGAATTCCAGAAAAAAAAGATGCTTCAGGTTCGGACGCCTGTTCGCATTCCGGAATTATTCAGCAGGCCGTTCAGACAATTAAAGAGGTGAATTCCTCTTTATTGGTGATCACGGATGTCTGTTTTTGCGAGTTCACGGACCACGGCCATTGCGGAGTCGTGAACGATGCCACGGGACAGTTTGACGTGGATAATGATGCCACGCTGGAACTCTTGCAGACCCAGGCCATCAGTCATGCCCAGGCGGGAGCAGAGATGATCGCCCCCAGCGGCATGATGGATGGCATGGTGGAATCCATCCGGGACGGCCTGGATGAAGCAGGCTTCAGCCACATTCCGATTATGAGCTATGCCGCCAAATACTCTTCCGGATTCTATGGCCCCTTTCGAGATGCCGCGGAGAGCGCCCCTCAATTCGGGGATCGGTCGACCTATCAGATGGACCCCGCCAATGGCAATGAAGCACTCCGGGAAGTGGAGTTGGACGTGGGGGAAGGGGCCGACATCCTGATGGTGAAACCCGCTTTAAGCTATCTCGACATCATTCGCCGGGTGAAAGAGGCCTACCCCGAAGTCCCATTGGCGGCCTACAACGTCAGCGGAGAATATGCCATGGTGAAAGCTGCAGCTCAGAATGGATGGATTGATGAGAAACGTGTTGTCCTGGAAATTCTCACCAGCATTCGTCGTGCCGGTGCGGACATGATCCTCACCTACCATGCCAAAGACGTGGCCCGCTGGCTGAATTAACGCAAGTTGCTCTGGTCTGAGCCCAGGATCAAAGTGTTTGAGATTTGGAAGGACCGTCATTATTCGTTGGCTGTGGCGCGGTCCAGATCGATCGCGACAAATCGTAGTAATTCTTCATCGCTGAGTTCCGTCAGTAATGTCTCGCCGGGTTGATCGAGCAGCTTTTCGGACAGTTCCTTTTTGCCATGAATCATCTGGTCGATCCGTTCTTCCACCGTTCCCCGGCAGACAAGCTTATGGACCAGGACGTTTCTTTTTTGGCCAATGCGGAAAGCTCGATCCGTGGCCTGATTTTCGACAGCTGGATTCCACCATCGGTCGAAATGCACGACATGGGAAGCCGCAGTGAGATTCAGGCCGCTGCCACCTGCTTTCACAGAAATGACAAAGAACGGCGGTCCTTCATCGGCCTGAAATTTTTTGACCAGTTCCGTTCGTTGCCGGACTGGTGTTTTACCGTGCAGCACCAGTCCGGGCCGGCCAAAAACTCCTTGCAGAAAGTCTGCCAGAGGACGACAGATCGATTGGAACTGCGTAAAGACAAGCATTTTCTCCTGACGCTCGAGAATCGGATCGCAAATTTGCCGCAAACGTTCGAATTTGCCACTTTCCTTCTCCGGATAAGTCGCACTCTGCAGATATTGTGAAGGGTGATTGCAGATCTGCTTGAGTTGCATCAATGTTGCAAGAACCAGTCCCCGGCGTGCGATGCCGTCCGATTGTTTCAACCGCTTTTCCAAATCGGCCACTGCGGTTTCATAGAGCACGGCCTGCTTCTTCGACAGGCCGCATTCGGCCAGCATTTCAGTTTTTTCCGGCAAGTCCGGCACAATCAGGGGATCGGTTTTCAGACGCCGCAGAATGTAAGGGCGTACCAGATGTCGCAGTGCACCAAAGGCGGCAGCATCCTGCTGTTTATTAAGTCGGTTGATAAAGCGTTTGAATTGAGTTGCGGAGCCGAGCAAGCCCGGACAGCAGAATTCAAACAAAGACCACAGGTCTCCCAGGTGATTTTCCACGGGCGTTCCGGTGAGTGCGATTCGCCCGGGTGCTGAGAGTTTTTTGACTGCTCTGGCCTGCGCGGAAGATGCATTTTTGATGGCCTGTGCTTCATCCAGAATTATCAGTCGCCAGTGGAGATCGCGAAGCCATTCGCTGCGCCGAACAAACCCATATGTCGTCACCAGCAGATCAAATCCCGAGAGCGACTGCTGAGGATTTTTCGCCAGCTGCTGTAATGTTTCAGCATCGCATTCCGAACGATGGGCGAAGAAGACTCGCAATGATGGACCGAATCGTTGCAACTCCTGCTTCCAGTTCCCCACCAGCGACGAGGGGACAATCAACAGGCTTGGTGCATTGACGGGCAGCGAATGTCCATCGAGCGCTTGTGACAAACCCCCTTTTTTCGTGTCACGGCGGACGCCCTGGCCATTCTTCATTCCGGCACTGGCAGCGCTGGATGCGGGACTCGTTTCCCGTTTCAGCTGTAACAACAGGGCAATCACCTGAATCGTTTTTCCCAGCCCCATATCATCGGCCAGACATCCCCCCAGTCCCAGTTTCAAGAGAAACCATAACCAGCGGACACCGGCATCCTGATAGGGCCGCAATGTCGCCTGCAGGTCTCGTGCAGGCTGAATGAGCGACATCTCTTCAGGTTTCCGGAGGGTGTGCAATGTCTCCCGTAACCAATCTCCCGCAACAACCTGCGACCAATCAGCAGTCTGCTCTTCTTCCTTAGTCGCCTCCAGATGAGTTCCAGCCAGCGTGCGCATGCCATGGATGAAACTGAGGCCGTCGGGGTTTTGTTGCTGCAGGGTTTCCCAGTGAGTGAGTGCCTGTTGCAGCTTTTCTTTGTCGATTTCCACCCAGCGTCCCCGAAGATGGATAAGGTTTTCGCTGGACTGCAGGATTTGACGACGCTCGGCAGCAGTCAGCGGGTCGCCGTCAAAAACCAGTTCTGCCCGAAAATCCAGCAGGCTCTCCAAGCCAATGGTGCTGGCTCTTTTTTGACCCAGATGAACCTGAACTTGCGGACGTGGAGGACGCCGGACATTCCACCAGTCCGGCACACGAACGACGAGCCCCGCCATTTCCATACGTGGAACTTCTGACAAAAAACGATACGCCTGATGAACCGTCCAGGCCTGGGGCTGAAACAGCTTTTTTGATTCGAGCAGTTCGCGTACAAGCGGACTCTCATCCGCAGCCCGGCGAACGGGTTCCAGTAATGCGTTCAACCCTGATTGATTTTTCGCGCCGGCATATTCTCGAAGTGCTTCCGCCAAGGGTAAATGCTTGAGTCGTGAGCCCGCCAGGCCATGCGTATATGTCGCGAGAAAGGCAAAAGGATGATCTTCATCACGCTTGTTCTCTGCCAGATGAAAGTTCACCCGGCCCAGCAAGTGCCATAGCGGATTAAGACTCTGCAAGTATGCGGCAGCCCCTTTCGGGCCTTTTTCCGCCTGAGTTCGTACCAGTGTGTCCAGCTCATTCCATAGATCGTGCAGCAAATCCGCCGTCAGATATTCCAGACCGGGCATCGGTGGCGCAGCAGCCACCAGTGCAGCCAACTCCGCTTCAGAAGGGGAATCGATTTTCTCCAGGTGTGATGCGGTCGTCTCCCTCAAACGACAAACAGCCTGAAAGTATTTCTGTGAAAACCCTCTCCAGAATGTGAGTGAGGCGGGTAGAACTTGAGTGGCAGCACCGGTTGCCAACCACTGCAACCCTGCTGCTGAAGAGTCCCCAAAAGCAGCGTCCGCCTGCTTCACGAGAGAATCAGCAATCGCCAATTCCTCTGCAGAAGCATTGGTCAGGGTCAATCGCCCCTGAGGCGTGATCAAAATCTGTCGGCTCATCAATTCTCTGTCGTGTCGTCTTGGTAAGTCATGGGGTGTAAAGGCGATACTTCCAAATTTGGAAGCTTGATCCAAAGTGACAGACAGGGAAAATGAGGAGAGAGAAAAGGGGAAAGACCGTGTTTGATGCTTCTCTTCTCTTCCTCTTCCCACCGTCTCCATCTGACCAGACTTGGAACGACTGAAGGAGGAGATCGGAAAAATTCGACCGCTGACCTCCTGCCCAGCCAGTTGATTTTTAGAGCATGTTGTTCTTACTTGCACCTGACCCGAGTCTCGTTCAACCGGAGTCAGGACGCATGACTTCCATATTGTCCGCGTTCCGCCACGCGGCGAGTTGCATTTCACCAGTCGAAACGCGCGCTGTGCGGGCTCAGGCCAGAGCAATTTGCTGTAAAAGAACTCATCAGCCTGCAGATCGTTTTCTGAAAGCAGGTGCAGTCCGTGGTCCAGAAGGACCTGACGGGCGTGGTCCACATCATCCACAAAAATGGCGATGGCTCCGCGCCGGGAACGGTGATAAAGCAGTGGATATGTATAAGCAATATTGATTTCTGCCGTCATCAACGTGCGGAAGACTGTTCCAAACGGGTCCGGTTCGTCCGGCAATTCGACTCCCAGAATATCGTTCTCGATAAAGGTGAAAGTGGTAAGGGCCAGAATTTCACGAACGCGATCCGTATCATCCACCATTACTCGAACCACGGAAAAATCGATGGTGTCGGCGATACTTAGAGCCACAATCTTCAGATCATGCCGTTCCAGTTGTTTGAGCAATTCGTGTAATCGGCCAACGCGGTTTTCCATGAAAACGCAGAATTGCCGCAGGCATGGCCAGTCACGACTGCGCATGGTCATGGGCTGTACAGGCACATTGTCATCATCGCTGAACGGCATAGTCCTTGCCCCGGAGTTAGAAAGTCTCGCCTGTCCACGGTAGGAAATTATGAGAAACTGGTCAAACTCAAGGAATGCAGCAGCGCCCGTAAAAGAAACGGAATTCCAGAATTTCAATTTCCAGCAATTTGCTCTATGAAGGTCAAACGGATGCACACTTCATCTCGCCCCCCCCTCCAGACCATCTTGTGTGACATGGGGAATGTGCTGGTCTTCTTCTGTCATGAACGGATGTGTCGTCAGATCGGAGAGCTTTGCGGTCGCTCTCCCAGCGATGTTCGCGAACATCTGCTCGATTCCTCCTTGCAATGGGAATTCGAACGGGGTTTCATCAGCGAAGAAAAATTGCTGTCCCGGTTGGAAGAGATTCTGGAATGCCGCCTCAACCAGACGGATCTGGTGCGGGCCACTGCCGATATTTTTGAACTCAATGCCTCACTTCCCCCGGTGCTGCGAGCACTCAAGCAACAAGGGCTGCGACTGGTCCTGCTGTCAAATACATGCGTCAGCCATGTGAACTTCATTCGGAAAAAGTGGGATTTTCTCGATCTGTTCGACCATTTGATTTTCTCTTATGAAGTGGGGGCAATTAAGCCGGAAGACGCGATCTACGCTGCCGCCCTCAAGGAAATTCATTGTCGACCGGAAGAATGCCTGTATGTGGATGATATTGCAGCCTATGTCGATCAAGGACGATTGTACGGACTCAATGCAGAAGTCTTTACGACCACGGCTGCCTTTGTCGAGAAGCTTTCAGAATATGGGATTCATCTGCCAGACAGATCAAGTTGCTCTAATCTGGACCCGTGGTGAATCTGTTTGGACTGTCTGTGTGCTGGAGCGCGTGTCGCGATGTCCGGCCATACGGTGTGAATGCGCTTTCTATTCCAGGTGAGAGCAACCTGCACTCAACAAAAAAGGCAATGGGATTTATGGATATCGAGCCGATTGAAGTGCTGGCCGAAGGCAAATACCTGAAGCTCGTGAAAGCCGGCTGCTGGGAATACGCGGATCGGACGCGAGGAATTCGCGCCGTTGCCATTGTGGCGGTGACCCGAAATCAGGAACTGATTCTCACTGAACAGTTTCGGGTTCCAATCGGCAAGCCGGTCATCGATCTGCCAGCGGGTCTGGTGGGAGATGAGGCAGGACAGGAGGACGAAGCTGATGAACTGGCTGCTCGTCGTGAATTGCTGGAAGAAACCGGATTTGAAGCCAGAACGCTGAAGCCGATTGTCTCCGGTCCCACAACGGCCGGCATGGCAACAGAAATTGTCACGATCTATCTGGCAACAGGCGTCAGACAAGTGAACGCGGGAGGTGGCGTGACAGGCGAAGAAATTCAGGTGCATGTTGTTCCACTGACGAAAGTGATGTCCTGGCTGAAGCGGTCCGCCCGGGATGGAAAACTGATTGACGTCAAAACGCATTTCGCTGCTGCCTGGCTTGTCGAGAAACACAAAGCTCGAAATTAGAGTCTCTCCGGAAAGGTGCTTTGTCAGGCGAGATCGAGCGATTTGTGTTCTGACAAGGAAGCCGAAGCAGGCGAATTCCTGGAATTCGTCGATACAGGCTGACGAAGTTCAGAACGCAAAAGAGCCGAT
>Ga0182738_1000361_pt1 | contig 66411 bp, 73 predicted proteins | sample eDN5th30CBELigMG_FD_128876 | JGI IMG/M metagenome (GOLD analysis project Ga0182738, IMG submission 128876) | Enriched Miracle-Growth compost microbial communities from Emeryville, California, USA - eDNA 5th pass 30_C BE-Lig MG (version 2)... ... | reverse complement strand
ACGATCAGGGAAATGACGATCAGCCGAAGCAGAACCTGGGCGGGCGAGCCGCCCATGAAGCGTTGAAGGCCGTTCATCGTCATCTCCTGTGACGCCGCCCCGACGCGGGGCCGGCGTTCGATTCGGGCGGATGATAGCGGATCCCTGCGGCGGGAAAACGGGCTAAAATCGCGGTCCGCGTTTCACCCCGCCTCGGGCTCGAGCAACGCTTCCAGCGTCTCGATCCGATCGGCCTCGCGCGGCGGCTTATCCCAGCGCAGCCGGCTGACCCGGGGAAAACGCATCGCGACGCCGGACTTGTGCCGGGCCGAGCGGTTCAGCCCCTCGAACGCCACCTCCAGCACCAGCCCGACATCGGCGTTGTGGGTTACCTCGCGCACCGGCCCGAAGCGGTTCAGCGTGTTGCGGCGGACGAAGCGGTCGATCTCGACCAGTTCCTCGTCGGTGAAGCCGAAATAGGCCTTGCCCACCGGCACCAGCTCGTCGCCGCCCTCGCCTCCCTTCCAAACGCCGAAGGTGTAATCGGAATAGAAGGACGAGCGCTTGCCGTGGCCGCGCTGCGCATACATCAGCACGGCGTCGACGGTGTAGGGATCGCGCTTCCACTTGAACCACGGCCCTTTCGGCCGGCCCGGCTCATAGACCGAGTCCCAGCGCTTCAGCATCAGCCCTTCGATGATCGGCACCGGCGGCAGGCTTCGCTTCGCCATCAGGTCGTCGGCCGTGTCGAAGGCAACCAGCGGCGACAGGTCGATGCGGCCGGCGAGCGAGCCAGCGACCAGGCTTTCGAGCCGCGTCCGCCGCTCGCGGAACGGCAGCGTTCGAACATCTTCCGTGCCGTCGACCAGGCAATCATAGGCGCGGATGAAGGCGGGATGGCTGGCGATCAGCTTGCCGGAGACGGTCTTGCGGTTGAGGCGTTGCTGCAATTCAGAGAACGAGCCCGGCTCGATCGCCTCGCCCGCGCGCCGGCCGACCAGCAACTCACCATCGATGGCGCCATCGAAATCGAGCGCATCGAGCATGTCGGGGAAGGTATCGCCGATATCCTCGCCGGTGCGGGTGTAAAGCCGGCGGACGCCGGCATCCGACACGGCCTGCACGCGTATGCCGTCCCATTTCCACTCGGCAGCATAGACCTCCGGCACGATGCGTGGCAGGTCGTTTTCCTCCAGGGGCTGCGCCAGCATCACCGGCCGGAACGGCCCGCGCGCCGAGGAGATCGGCTTTTCCTCCCGCCCCTCCAGCCAGGCGAACAGCGCCAGATAGGGCGGCTTCAGCCCGTGCCAGAGCTCCTCGATCTCGTTGACCTGCAGCCCCTCGACCTTTTCGGCCCCGAAATCGGCCAGCGCCTGCTTGGCAAGCCGGGCCGAGACGCCGATGCGCAGCCCGCCGGTGACGAGCTTCAGCAGCGCCCAGCGCCCGTCCGAATCGAGCGCGTCGAGAAACGCCGCCACCCGCTTCGGCCCATCGGCCCGCGACGAGGCGAGCAGCGTCTCGACGATCGCGGACAGCGACGGGATGTTGCTGCCGGTTTGCGCGGCGGGGCTGGCGGGCATGGTCGGGCCGCCGCGCTCGTCCCAGACCAGCGCGATCGTCTCGGCGAGATCGCCGACATAGTCATAGGAATAGGCGAACAGCACCTCGTCAATGCGCTCGGCCACCAGCGCGCGCAGCATGGCCGGCTTCACCGACGGCACGTCGAGCCCGCCGGTCAGCGCCGCCAGCGCCCAGCCGCGATCGGGATCGGGAGTAACCCGGAAATACTCCGCCATCAGCCGCAGCTTGGCATTGCGCGAGGGCGTCAGGATCAGGCGATCGAGGAGGGCGGCGAAATCCTGCATGGCGCCAATCTAGGTTCTGCAACCGGCTGCGAAAAGCCCTTGGCCGGCACGGGTTGCGGTGATGCGGCCGAGCACCTAAGTATCGGCGGCTCGGCCTCGCGGCCGGGACTCGTTCTCAGGGCGGGGTGCAACTCCCCACCGGCGGTAAGAAGGTTTTCCTTCAAGCCCGCGAGCGCCTTTCCGTTCCAACGGGAAGGGTCAGCAGATTCGGTTGAATTCCGAAGCCGACGGTCATAGTCCGGATGGAAGAGAACGGCGAAGACGATGCGAACCGGCCGCTTGCGGCCGACGCGTGCCTATTCGCTCATGCCCTGATTTCGTGTTGTCGAACCCGATGGGAACCAACATGAGTCAGTCTACCCTTACCAAACCTTCCGCTCTCGGAGCGCCCGTGGCGGGCGCCTTCTGGATGATTCTGGCCGGCGTCGCCTTTGCCGGCGTCAACACGCTCGAACAGATCGCCACCGTCACCCTGCACCTGCCGGCGCCAACGGCGGCCTTCCTGCAATATGCCGTCGCCCTCGTCGTCATCCTACCCTGGGCGGCGCGACGCGGCCTGCCGTCGCTCAGATCCCGCCGCCCAGGCCTTCAGGCGCTGCGCGTTTTGTTCGCGGCCGTGGGCGTGCAGTTCTGGGTGCTCGGCCTGTCGCATGCCGTTCCGATCGGCCAGGCGATCGCGCTCGTCATGACCTCGCCCTTCATCGTCACGCTCGGCGCCGGGCTGTTTCTGGGCGAAAAGGTCTCGCTGGAGCGCTGGCTCGCCGTTGTCGTCGGCTTTGCCGGCGGGCTGATCATCCTGGATCCGTTCTCCGCCAGCTTCACCACCGCCAGCCTCTATCCGCTGGTGGCGTCGGTGCTATGGGCCGGCGTCTCGCTGATCCAGAAGAAGCTGCTCGCCGAGGACAGCCCAGAAACCGTGACGGCCTGGCTTCTGCTGCTGCTCGCGCCGGTCAATCTGGTGCTGGCGCTGCCTTCCGGCATCGCCATTCCCTCCGGCGATGCCTGGATGGCGATCGTCGCGGTCGGTGTGCTCACCGCCGCCGCGCAGGGCTTTCTGGCGCTCGCCTATGCCAAGGCGGACGCCGCCTATGTGCAGCCCTTCGACCATGTGAAGCTGCCGCTCAACGTGCTCGCCGGCTGGCTCGTCTTCGGCTGGGTGCCGTCAAGCCAGCTCTGGCTCGGCGCGGCTCTGATCGTCGGCGCGTCGATGTTCCTGCTCTGGCGGGAAACGCGGCATCCGAACGGCCAGGAGCCCTACTCCGCCTCGTCCTCGTAGCCGACCATGTGCAGGGGACGGGCGCGGATGCCGGCCAGTTCGCACCAGCGCACCAGCGCTTCCTCGCGGCCATGCGTGACCCAGACCTCGGCGGGAGCAATCTCGGCGATGGTCTCGGTCAGTTCGCCCCAGTCGCAGTGATCCGAGATGATCAGCGGCAGCTCGACGCCGCGCTGTTTGGCGCGCTGGCGGATCGACATCCACCCCGACGCAAAGCACGAGACCGGATCGGGAAAGCGCCGCGCCCATCGATCGGCAAAGGCCGAAGGCGGCCCCACCACCACCGCGCCAGCAAAATCGACCGCGTCCTTGGACTTGCGCCCGGTTTCGATGGTGGCCTGCTCCAGCGGGCCCAGGTCGATGCCCTCTTCCTCATAGAGCCGGCAGAGCTTTTCCAGCGCGCCGTGGATGTAGATCGTCCGGTCGTAGCCTTCCTCGCGCAGCCGCTTGATCACCCGCTGCGCCTTGCCCAGCGCATAGGCGCCGACCAGATGCGCCCGCTCCGGGAAGGCAGCGAGCGAGGTCAGCAGCTTGTGGATCTCGTTGACATCATCGGGATGGCGGAACACCGGCAGGCCAAAGGTCGCCTCGGTGATGAAGACGTCGCATTTGACCGGCTCGAACGAAGCGCAGGTCGGGTCGCGCCGCCGCTTGTAGTCGCCGGAGGCGACGATGCGCATGCCCTTCGCCTCGACGGCAATCTGCGCCGAGCCCAGCACATGGCCGGCGGGGTGGAACTGCACGTTGACGTCGCCGATGCGGGTGACCTCGCCGAAATGCGCCACCGTCTGGCTGGTGGCGAAGCCCTCGCCATAGCGCGCCGCCATGATCTTCAGCGTCTCGCGCGTCGCCATCACGGCCTGATGGCCCGGTCGGGCGTGGTCGGCATGGCCATGCGTGATCAGGGCGCGCGCGACCGGGCGCACGGGATCGATGTGGAACCCGCCGAGCGGGCACCAGAGACCATCGGGCGTCGGGCAGAGGAGTTCTTCGGGACGGATCATGCTAGCCTGATAGTTGGGAAGGACGTGCCCGAAAGAAAGGGCTCCCGTGTGATGGCCTCATCCCTCGACTTCCGCCCTCCCCGCTCCTACCTCTAGATCGTGACCGAAAGCCTCGACGCCGGAACCTTCCCCGATCTTTTGCCCGCTCCCTTTCTCGACTGGTTCGCCCGTCGCGGCTGGGCGCCGCGGCCGCATCAGCTCGCCCTTCTCGAAAAGGCGCGCGAGGGGCATTCGGCGCTGCTGATCGCGCCGACCGGCGCCGGCAAGACGCTCGCCGGCTTCCTGCCCAGCCTCGTCGACCTGGCGACCCGACCGCCGGCGGGCAAAGGCGGGCGCGGGCCGCACACGCTGTACATCTCGCCGCTGAAGGCGCTCGCCGTCGACATTTCGCGCAATCTAGAAGCGCCGGTCGCCGAGATCGGCCTCAGGATCGCGATCGAGACCCGAACGGGCGATACGCCGGCGCATAAGCGCCAGCGCCAGAAGCTGAAGCCGCCGGAAATCCTGCTGACGACGCCGGAGCAACTGGCGCTGCTGATCTCCAATCCCGATGCCGGCCGCTTCTTCGGCGATCTCGAGACCGTCATCTTCGACGAATTGCACGCACTGGTGACGGCCAAGCGCGGCGACCTGCTCTCGCTCGGCCTGGCCCGCCTGCGCAAGCTGGCGCCCGGCTTGCGTGCCGTCGGCCTTTCGGCGACCGTCTCGGAGCCCGACGATCTGCGCGCCTGGCTGATGCCGCAGGCGCCCGAAGCCGAGCCGGTGCTTGCCGACCTCGTCACCGTTTCCGGCGGCGCCAAGCCGGAGATCACCATCCTCGACACCGAAGAGCGGCTGCCCTGGGCAGGGCATTCGGCCGTGCATGCGATCGGCGAGATCTACGAGGCCGTCCGCGCCAACAGCATGGTGCTGGTCTTCGTCAACACGCGCAGCCAGGCCGAACGGGTCTTCCAGGAGCTCTGGCAGGTCAATGAGGACGCGCTGCCGATCGCGCTGCATCACGGCTCGCTCGAAGTCGGCCAGCGCCGCAAGGTCGAGACGGCGATGGCGGCCGGCAGCCTGCGCTGCGTCGTCTGCACCTCGACGCTGGATCTCGGCATCGACTGGGGCGACGTCGACCTCGTCATCAATATCGGCGCGCCGAAGGGCGCTAGCCGCCTGGCGCAGCGCATCGGCCGCGCCAACCACCGCATGGACGAGCCGTCGCGCGCCCTGCTGGTGCCGGCCAACCGCTTCGAGGTGATGGAATGCACCGTGGCGCTGGAGGCGAGCACGTCCGGGGCGCAGGATACGCCCAGGCTCAAGGCGGGTTCGCTGGACGTGCTGGCGCAGCATGTGCTGGGCATGGCCTGCGCGGCGCCGTTTTCGGTCGAGGCGCTGCATGACGAGGTCACCTCGGCTGCGCCTTATACCGAACTGCCGTGCGAGATCTTCGAGCAGGTGATCGATTTCGTCGCCACGGGCGGCTATGCGCTGCGCAATTATGAGCGCTTCGCCAAGATCCGGCGCGGTCCGGACGACCTCTGGCGGATTTCAAACCCCGCGGTCGCCCAGCAATACCGGCTGAATGTCGGCACCATCGTTGAATCCCCCATGCTGAAGGTTCGCCTGGCCTCGCGCCGGCGGGGCGGCCCGCTCGGCATGGGCGGCCGGGTGCTCGGAGAGGTCGAGGAGTATTTCGCCGAGGCCCTTTCGCCGGGCGATACCTTCTTGTTCTCCGGCCTGGTGCTGCGCCTGGAAGGCATCCGCGACAATGAGGCGATCGTCAGCCGCACGGTGAACGAGGCGCCCAAGGTGCCATCCTACCAGGGTGGCAAATTTCCGCTCTCCACCTATCTCGCCGATGGCGTGCGCGGCCTGCTCGCCGACGAATCCGCGTGGGGCCGGCTGCCGCACCAGGTCTCGGACTGGCTCGCTTTGCAGCAATGGGCGTCGGTCCTGCCGAAGCGGGACGAGCTGCTGGTCGAGACGTTCCCAAGGGGAAATCGCTTCTACATGGTCGCCTACCCGTTCGAGGGACGGCTGGCGCACCAGACGCTCGGCATGCTGCTGACGCGACGGCTGGAACGGGCGAAGCTGAAGCCGATGGGCTTCGTGGCTTCCGATTACGCGCTCGCGGTCTGGGGGCTCGGCGACATGGGCGCGGCCTTCGCCAGGCAGAAGCCTTCGGTCGGCGACCTGTTCGACCAGGACATGCTGGGCGACGATCTCGACGCCTGGCTGGCGGAAAGCCATCTGCTCAAGCGCACCTTTCGCAACTGCGCGCTGATCTCCGGGCTGATCGAGCGCCGCCACCCCGGCAAGGAGAAGTCCGGCCGCCAGGTGACGATCTCGACCGACCTGATCTACGACGTGCTGCGCTCGCACGAGCCCGACCACATCCTGCTGCAGGCGACCTGGGCCGATGCCGCCACCGGCCTGCTCGACGTGCGCCGCCTTTCCGACATGCTGGCGCGGGTGAAGGACCATATCCGCCACCAGCCGCTCGACCGCGTCTCGCCGCTCGCGGTGCCGGTCATGCTGGACATCGGCCGGGAGCCCGTCGCCGGCCAGGCCAATGAGGAGATCCTGCGCGAGAATGCGGACGATCTGGTGCGCGAGGCTATGGGCGAGATGACCGAGGCGCCGGCAGAAGTGGAGTGAGGTCTTCGCCTGCCCCTGCCCACAACACTCTCGGCGTCATCCGTGCCTTTGCCATCTCGATCCGCTGCGGCGATCGGAATCAGGGCTTCGGGGTGTTCCCCGCGTGTTCGAATGATAAACTCGACGTTGAATCGGATGCGTCGGGCAAGATTCCCCGGAGACGAAGGCTGGAATGCAGAGCGAGGCAGTAGCGCGAAGCGAGACGGAAACGGCGCAGCCGGGCCTTTCGGTCGCCTCCGTGTCGCTGATCCCGCTCGTCGAGGGCGCTCTCTGGTGGCCGGAGGAGCGGACGCTCGTCGTCGCCGACCTGCATCTCGAAAAAGGTTCGTCCTTCGCCCGTCGCGGCCAGATGCTGCCGCCCTATGACACGATGGCCACGCTGCAGCGGCTGGCCACGATCCTCGCCCGCCTGGCGCCTTCCCGCGTCATCGCGCTTGGCGACAGCTTTCATGACCGGAACGCCGGCGACCGGCTGAACGCGGCAGACCGCGCCTCGCTGCGCGCCATGACCGCCTCGGCCGAATGGATCTGGATCGCCGGCAACCACGACCCCGATCCGCCGCGCGACCTCGGCGGCTGGGCGACGAGCGAACTTTCGATCGGCCCTCTCACCTTCCGCCACGAGCCCCGTCCGGGCGCGCAGCCGGGCGAGATCGCCGGCCACCTGCACCCCTCCGCCCGGCTCGTCGGTCGAGGCCGCTCGATCCGCCGGCGCTGCTTCGCGGCCGATGGCCGGCGCCTGGTCCTCCCGGCCTTTGGCGCGCTGGCCGGCGGCCTCAACGTCCTCGACGCCGCGTTCCGGCCGCTCTTCGATGGCCGCACCTTCCATGCCTGGATGCTGGGTGACGCCGTGCACGCCATTGCCGGCCATCGCCTGGTCGACGGCTAGCCTTCCCGATCTGCTCCCGAGAGAAAGTCCCACGCCGATACCTTCACGGGGCCGCGCCCTCCACGTTCCTTCCGCGACGGCCCCAGCGCGCCAGGCGATCCACCGGCATCCTTTGCCGTCCCTGACGTCCCTGAATACCCCTGAAAGGAAACCGCGATGCGCCGCCTGGCCCTGATCCTGCCTGTCCTGATGGCCGTCCTGCCCGGTTCCGCGCTCGCGGCGGATTCCGGCCTTGCCGCCAGCCTGAAGGAACTCGACGACACGACGCGTCTGATCCAGGTCTGCGACATCGCCGTGATGGACAAGACCTCGAGCCGCAAGGACGGGGCCACGGACCGCGCGTTCATCGACATGCTGCACCGCCCCGAGATCGAGGGCGATGTCGCGGCGGGCGATGGCGGCGCCTTTCGCCGCAAGGGCGAATGGTATGAATTCTCCTATCGCTGCGCCGTCACGCCGGACCATATGAAGGTGACGAAACTGAGCGTGAAGGGCATCCGGCACGTGCCGCATTCCGAATGGGAAGCGAAGAACTTCTATCCCTGACCGGCCAATCCCGCCTGGTCCATGTATGGTGCCGGCGATTGTCCCCGCAACAATGGAAACGCGCGCTTGATACCCTGGGTCCGGCTCGACACGGCAACCATCCCCGGCGCCAGCGGCGAATTGCGCCTGATGCAGCGCGGCGCCGAGTTCTCGATCATGATCGGCTCGAACGAGCTGATGAACAGCCGGCTGAGCGGCTCGGAAGAGGCGCTCGCCTCCCTGTCGGCCGCGAAGATCGCGGGCCGGCCCGGGGCCAGCGTGCTGATCGGCGGTCTTGGCATGGGCTTCACGCTGCGCGCCGCGCTGGCCGAATTCGCCCCCGATGCGGCGATCACCGTGGCGGAGCTTGTGCCGGCGGTCGTTGCCTGGGCGCGCGGCCCGATGCAGTCCGTGTTCGGCAATTGCCTCGACGATCCCCGCGTCACCATCCACGAAGGCGATGTCGGCCCGCTGATCCTCGCCGGCCGCAAGGGTTTCGACGCGATCCTGCTCGATGTCGACAACGGCCCGGAGGGGCTGACGCGGGAATCGAATGACGGGCTCTACACGATGCGCGGCCTCGGCGCCGCCTTCGCCGCGCTGCGTCCCGGCGGCGTGCTCGCCGTCTGGTCGTCCGGTCCGAACGCCGCCTTCACCCAGCGCCTCGGCAAGGCCGGCTTCACCGTCGAAGAGGTGAAGGTCCGCGCCAATCGCGGTCGCAGCGGCGCCAAGCACGTCATCTGGATCGCCGTCCGGCCGGCATGATCAGGCTTGCCGCAGCCGGGATCGCGGCGCGGCGAGCAGCCTCGGCGGCCGGGGCGGCGGGGCCTGCGGAATTCTGGCGGCGATCGCCTGCCGGCCGGGACGCTCCCGACCGTGATGCCGGGTCTTCTCCCAGCGATGCGGCGCGACGATCAGCTGGAAGAAGGCGCGATAGCAGGCGAGCGACAGCAACAGCCAATAGCCCGGCAGGAAGGGCAGCACGCCCGGCTGCCGCTTCTTGCGCCGGAGCCGCAGCGTGGCGCGTGACAGCAGCCCGAAGACGACATAGCCGGCGACGAAATTGAACACGTTGAGGAAGATCATCGCCGCGTCGAGCGGACTGTCGGCCCGCCAGATGATCGTCGGGTCGATCACCATGGCGAAGGCGGTGACGATATAGACCGGATGGATCGCCGCCGCGACGAGGGTGCCGAAGCCGGTCAGCAGGAAGCCGAGCGTCCGCCGCGAGCCGATGGCCCGCCAGAGCTGGACCGGATGGCGCGTATGGACCAGGAAGGTCTGCATCCAGCACTTCAGCTTCACTTCTATAACGTCCAATGGAGTTCGTCATGCGCCTAGGAATAGCGCAATTCCGCCAGTTCTTGTTCAATGGCGCTTTGCGAGAGACAGCACGATCCGATACAGTTGTTGCGACAGCGTTGCGACGAATCGGGGGGATCTTTGATGCCAAGTGGATCTGGTCGAAGCAAGGCCGCGGTGGCTCTTACCGCCAGGGGAATCGAAACGATGCAAGCTGAGGCAGCCCCCTACCGCGTCCCGGATGTCAGATGCCCGGGTCTGGCGCTTCGCGTTTCGACCACAGGAGTCAAAACATGGGATCTCGCATTCAGAATCAAGGGAAGCGGAGTGAGGCGAACCTCCCTCGGACGCTTCGAAGATGTCGGACTTAGCGACGCACGAACGCGTGCAGAAGCTATCCTATCAGCCGCCCGTCAAGGTCGAGACCTCATAAGGGCAGAGGAAGATGCAAAGCGCGCCGCAGCCGCACGACTGTCCGTCTCGGAACTTATCGACCTCTATTGCCGGAGGCGAGTTAGAGGTCGCCTCAAAACCGCCGTCGAAATTGAACAGCGGTTGAAGCGCGCGCTGGTGACATTGGAGTCTCAGAAGGCCGAGACTATTCGACGACGCGACTTGAGGGAGGTGCTTGATGCTGTTGCGGACCGTGGACTGATCCGAGAGGCCGAGGCGAGAAGGCAAGTCATTAGCACCATGTTCCGTTGGGCCCTTTCGACTGACATTGTCGAGACAAATCCCACAGATGGCCTGTCATCCTATAGTGCGGCACAGCCCCGCGACCGAGTCATGTCAGCTGCTGAAATCCGAGAATTTTGGGACTGGCTGAGTTCATCCGGAATGCGGCCCCATCACATCGCGGCGATGAAACTTCAGCTCTGTCTTGGCTCAAGAATCGGCGAGATCGGTGGCATTACGACGCAAGAAGTCGATACGAGCAACTGGATCTGGCATTTGCCAGCCGAACGTTCAAAGAACGGAGCCGCGCGAGCCACGCCACTCATTGGGATTGCAAGGAGTATCGTGCGCCGTCAGCTCGAGCTAGCAACTTCAAAATATCTCTTTGAGAGTGAAAGCAATGGCCCCGTAAACGCATCGCAAATTGGGGGAGCATTGATAAAAAGAAGGGATCATTGCCCCCTTGAGCACTTTACTACTCACGACCTTCGGCGAACTACCGCTACCAGCATGGCGGAACTCGGAATTTCGCTTGAGAATATAGCAACTGTTATTGGCCACTCTGCAGCAACCACCACCACCGGCACGCTAGTGCGCCACTACATCCATACTGACTCGCTGAGAATTAAGCGGGAAGCGTTAGCTATCTGGGACCAGCACCTATCGAAACTCATCAGTCTGTCCAACGATGAGCGCAGCGACCCAAATCCGTAGCGAGACGAGCGTTCAAAAAACTAAGCACTCCAATGACGCGACGTCGACTCTGTTCGGCCCTTTAAGGCTCTCCGCCCTTCTAGACTTCAAATAGCCAGAAGTGACGCCAACACTTACGGTAAAAATTTTATATAAAGTAACGGATATACCTAATTAATTGGAAGTTCAAACGAAAAATCAGGCGTTCTGTGTGGACCGAGCCTTTGGCGACGAGCGGCTTTCCATTAGTAGACCGAGCGGACTGCTTTATCGCACCCGCGCGTCGTGATCGCATGACGCTCTATGGAAAAGGCCCGCCGGAGACGGGCCTTCCCGAGTCAGCGCTGATCGCTCTTGCGACCGGAGCGGCCTTTGTCGCGATCGCTCTCGCCGCCTTGCTGGCGATCTCCCCCCTGTTGACCCTGTTCGTGCTGCTTCTGGCCGCTGTGGCTTCGTTCGCCACCCTTTTTGCCGGCCTCCGAGGCCTTCTGGGGATCGTTTGCGAAATTGCCCGCGCCGCCGCGCTTTTCATTGTTCGGCATCTGCATTTCCTCTAATTCGCCCACCCTCTAATCAAAACCTGAGACACGCGATTGTTCCAAGGAAGCTTCTATTGGGCATTGGCAGAGCGTGGCCCATCCGGCGCAACGTTTTGGCGAACTCCGCGTTCTGTTGCCAGCTTGAACAAACACCCCTGCGTTAGGAGCTGGCTATGACCGACGTGCCTCGAGACTACTCATCCATGGCAGACGGAAGCCGTCCTGCGCTCCTCCGCTCCCTGAGCCTCTTTAGCTGGGGAGCCGTATTTGCGGGCGTTGCGATCGCACTAGTTGTACAGATCCTTTTGACCCTCCTCGGCGTGGGACTGGGCTTAGCAGCGGTTCTACCGGGAGATACGTCCGCAGGAGAGGTTGCGACGGTGTCGATCGTCGGCGCTGCCTGGTATCTGGTTGCAGGCATCCTTGCAGCCGCCGCGGGAGGCTATGTTGCCGCGCGCGCTAAGGGCAGTGCCGTAGGATCGATCGGCAGCATGCATGGATTGGTGAGTTGGGCGGCCACCTCGCTGCTCGTCCTCTATTTCATGACAAGTGCGGTGGGCGGCTTGGTAAGTGGAACCTTTTCCGGCGTCTCCAGCATGATCGGGGGCGCAGGCAAGGCCGTCACGGAGGTTGCCGCACCGGCAATCGCCAATTCGGACCCGCTGCGTGCGCTCGAGAACCAGGTGCGCACTGCAGGAGCGGACCCAGCTGCTTTGACCAACGGCGCTGTTGCAGCAATGCAGGCGCTTGTTACTGGGGACGAAGCTCAAAAGACACAGGCGAGAGAGCAGGCTGCAACCGCCCTCTCCCGTGCCCGTAGCGTCTCGATCGAGGAGGCTCGCACCCAGGTCTCCACGCTGGAGAAGGAATACTCCGAGAAGGTCGCAGAGGCGAAGGAATTGGCTGCGAAGGCGGCCCACGCCGCCGCAGCAGCGGCTTCCACCGGCTCGTTGTTGGCATTCGCCGCCTTGGTGCTCGGCGCGATCGGGGCCTGGTTCGGTGGCCGAGCCGGAGCTCGGCACTCCATTTCCGCCGTGCCGGTTCAATCGGTACCAAGCTGAAGCTGGCCTGACACCGGATCAGCGGATTTACGACCGTTCTCGTCTACCGGGAAACGGCGTCCCAGTGACAAATGGATACATCATGACAAAAAGAACGGACCAACCGGCGGATGAACTCGGTCGCAAGGAAACGGATCGAAGAGCGCCGGAGAAAGATCAGCTTGGGCGGAAGGAAATTGACAAGGGCCGACCTCCACCCGGCCCGCGCGGGGTCATCAACGAGCTCGGCCGCAAGGAGATCGATCAAAGCCCGGAACACCGGGAGCGGAACGAGCTCGGTCGCAAGGAAATCGACAAGTCCTGAATCGCACGAGGGGTTACCCAGTCGGGATCAAGCCCTGGAAGAGATGACGTTGCGGCTCGCCACCGCGGAGCCTGGAGACCAGCATGACAGCGAGAAGCAGCGACGTCCACGAGGCTACCAGTCCTCATCTGCTGGCCCTTCGTGCGGAGCTACGTGCGCAAACCATGCGAGTTTTGACCGAGCGCCAACTCGGCGACCTCTCCCTCCAGCTGTGCGAGGGAGCAGACTCGGTTTGGCTGGTCATTGCTCGGAAGCGCAATGGCGGTCTTGCGATCCGCACCGCCTATATCCCCGGGGGCAGCTACACCAGCAAGTTCGCTGATGGCGGTTCAAATGCGTGGATTCGGCTCGATGTCCAGAGCCACTTAGGGACGCATCTCGTGACCATCGGCGACATCGACCTGGACCAGCAGCGTCTGCGAGTATCTGTTTCTCTAACCCCGGCACAACCGCTTTCACCGACCTTTGCGCCGCGGGACTTCTATCCGTTCGACGCGTCGTTCGACCCGCTCGAATCCGAAGGGTCTGTCGAGGCTGCGCAGCGCGGCCTCAACGCCGGGCTCCTCTATGTATACCTGCCGCCGTTCGGCTGCGCCCTATATTTTCAGGAGCTGACGGCGCTCAACGATTACTACGAGACCACGCAAACGAGCCCCGACGGCGCCGTTGGCGGCGAGTGGCCAGAACTCGGCTATCTACTCCCGACCGAGGCCACGGATGGCAAGCCGCACGCCCTGCCCCAAGGCGCAGAGGTGACACTGTCCGACGCTGTGATCGTGCTGCGGCCATGCGCCATCGAGAACGAGAGGGGTTCCGCGCGCCTTTTCATCCAGATGCTCGCTGACATCTACCCGACGCTCGATCGTCCGCCTGTGACCTTCCGCGACTGGCCGGACCGCGCGGAGCGGACGCTCAACGATCTCGCCTGCTCTCCCAAGGCGACGGTGCGAAAATATGGCGCCACCTTCGCCCGCCCTTATACCGACGCCGAGCGCCCCGACAGCATGGTCCAGCTCTCGCTCCTGACCGCCATGCACGACTACGGAATATGGCGGGGCCAAGCGGCGGAGCTCGAGGCAGATTTCCGCAAGGGACTTTCCCGTTTCTACGATCCGAAGCTCGGCGCGCTACGCCGCTATCTGCCTCACGCAGGCGACGACAGAGACGCCGACGCCGTCGATTCCTGGTACCTCTATCACCCGCTCCTCAACCTCTGCTATCTCGCGCTGGCAGGCGACCGTTCCGCGCGAAAGCTGCTCCTGAAATCCCTCGATTTCGCCATAAAAGCCGCCCATCACTTCGAATATTGTTGGCCCATCCAGTACAATATCCGGGACTTCTCGGTGATTACCGCCTCGGCTGCGGACGGGCGGGGCCAGACCGATGTCGGCGGCCTCTACGCGCAGCTGATGCTGAAGGTGCATCAGCTGACCGGCGACGAACGCTTCCTCGGCGAAGCCAAGGCGGCGATCGACGCCGCGACCGGCCTTCGCTTCAACCTGAACTATCAGGCCAACCTGACGGCATGGGGTGCTGCGGCCTGCATGCGCTTGTGGCGCTTGACGAGTGATGAACGCTACCTCGACCAGAGCTACGTCTATCTTGCCAGCTTCTTCCACAACTCGGAAATCTGGGAATCGCAGATCGGCCACGCGATCCACTACAAGAATTTTCTTGGCGTCACGTGCCTCCAGGACGCGCCCTACATGGCCATCTACGAGTGCTTCGACTCGTTCGCAGCCTTCGAGTGCTATCTGAGCGAGAGCGGTCCGGAACTCGATCCCGCGGCCCGGCTGTTGGTCGGCGAGTACTGCAAATATGCGCTCGATCGGGCATGGTATTATTATCCCGACGCGCTGCCTGTCGAGGCGCTCGCCACCAAGCAGCGCAACGGTACCATCGACCGCAATCTCTCCTTCCCGCTCGAGGATCTCTACGCCGACGGGCAGCCGGCCGGTCAGGTCGGCCAGGAAATTTACGGCGCGGGCGCGGCATGGGTCTTCGCAAGTCGCGCCTTTCACCGACTCAGCGACGCCCCCTTCCGAATCTTCTGCGATCATTTCCTGTTTTCAATTGAACGTTGCGGCGCACGCGCCGTTGGTCTGCGTCTGCCCGGTGATGCAAGGGCCTCCGCCACGATTAGCTTGATCCGGGAGAAGCGAAAGAAACTGCCCGCGTTCAAGCTTCGAGCGATGAGCGGTAAAGCGGTGCAGCCGTCGAGCAGCTCGAACGAGCGCACCAGTTTCATCGTTCCAGCCGACGCCCATCTTTTACTGAGCTGGGACTGAAAAAGGAGAATGTGATGCTGAAGGAGCACATGTCGCTTGCTGGCAAGCGGGTCTTGGTCACCGGCGGCACCACGGGGATTGGCCGCGCCATCGTCTTCATGCTCATGGATGAAGGAGCGCGCGTTCTCACCTTCGGGCGGGATGAAAAAGTGCTTCAGGAGACGATCGAGACGGCGCGCAAGAAGAAGGGCGAGCTCTTCGGTCTCAGCGCAGACGTGGCCTCCGAGCAGGACGTGGTGCGCATCTATTCCGAGCTCGACGCAAAACTCGGCGGAATTGACATCTTGGTGGCCAATGCTGGCATCGCCGGGGATGGGCTCGCCGAGGCGTCCGAAAAGGACTGGCGCTATGTCGTGGAAACCAACCTTGTCGGCTACATGAGCTGCGCCAAGGCGGCGATCGAGCGAATGCAGGCGGGGCCCGGCGGGCAACTGGTTTTTATCGGGTCGATCAGCGCGGAATTGAAGTCTCCGGGAACCAGCGTCTATGCGACGACCAAAGCAGGGATCGAAGCTTTTGCGGAAACTCTGCGCAAGGAGGTCGCGGATATGAACATACGTGTAAGTTCGATCCAGCCGGGTTCAGTGAAGAGTGACATGCAGGAGTCGTCGCCCGAAGAACAGGATAAGGCCATCACCCGCCACGAAATGCTTGCTGCCGAGGAGATTGCGGAAGCCGTGCAGTTCATCATCACGCGCGCCGCGCGTTGCGACGTGGTGAATTTGCGAATCGAGCCGCGCCTTGAGGACTATTCGGGATGATGGCGCCACCGGAGCCGCCGCACCGTTCGACCGGAGAGCGAGCTTAGGTGACGAGCAGGCCGACGCCGACCTGGAGCGATCTCGCCAGCGCCACCTGCTCACCGAGCGTAAGCTCCTTACCACCTTCCGCGGCGCGGATGTTTTCCTCGCTGACGCCTGCGATCCGCGCCAGCTCCTCGATTGTACGTCCCCTCCATCGCCGAATGGCGAGGAGCGGCGAGCAGCCCTCCCGGATCACCTCTAAGACCGCCTCGGGCAGGGCATCGCCCGGATCGGGGCCGAACTCATAGTTGCTCGAGCTTTGTGTCATCGCCAGATCCTCCTGCCGATCAACGCAAACGGCGCCCCCTAGATCCCTTGGAGACCCTTGTCGATCTCAGAGCGAGGGCCCTCGGGCGTCGACTAGTATTTCCGTTGCGCGAAGAATTAGGTCAGTCATGCTTGCCCAATAAAATGCCATTATGAGGTCATCGCCCCGGAACCCTCACCGTCATCGGCAGTTGATTCACATCGTTGGTGTGATTGCCGTCGCAATTTGCGCGGGAGGAAAGTTATGGCAACACCTAAAGGCAAGATAGATTTCGATTTCGCGACGCTAGATGCAATTACATCGATAGATCAACTTACTAATTTACTCAGCAGCGAGAATTCATTCATCAAGAAGGGACTCACACAAGCCTTCGACGAGAAGAATGGGGAGCCCGAACTGGAGCTTGTGCTTGGTCGGTGGGTGATAGGCGATGCGATCTACGACGCGCTCATTCTCAAGCCGGCCGTCGCCGATGACACCCTGCACCAAGTCGCGACGCTCGAACGCATGCGGCGCGACCTAGCCAAAATCCTCATTCGCGCGGCGCTATTTGAAGCCGACGGGAACCAGCGGGCGCTTCTGCCGCTCCTGAACGAGTCCCTGACCGCGACCCTAAAACTTCCCACCCTCGCCCAATGGCCGAAGAGCGAACTCGCGAAAGCTCTCGCCGGCGAAGACCTCCGCACACGGCTGCAGGAGATCGCGGCCGGGCTGCGAGACCGAACGAAGCTTCAGATCCAGGACCTGTCGCCACAGTTGCTTCGTTTCGTAGGCGACCCACCCAGTAACCAATTGGAGGCCAGTGACATGCCACGCCAATCCAACGACCGCGACCGCGACCGCGACGAGTATGGTCGCTTTGTCAGCGACGATGACCGCGGCGGACGCCGCACCTCGTCGAGCCGGGACGACCAGCGCCGAGCTAGTTCGCGCGATGATGACGACGACCGGCGTCGTTCCCGCGCACGTGATGACGACGATGATCGCCGCGGCTGGTATGGCGACAGTGAAGGTCATTCCGAAGCCGCACGGCGCGGCTGGGAGGATCGCGATCGCGGCTCGAGCCGGTCGATGCGGAGCGACTATCGAGACGATGACCGCCGCTACGGACGTAGGGATGACGACGACCGCCGCTACGGCCGGTCCGGCCAGGATGACGACAATGACCGCGGCCCGGGTGGCTGGTTCGGCGACTCCGAAGGCCATTCCGAAGCATCCCGTCGTGGATGGGAAAACCGGGAGGGCGGTGGACGGTCGTCTTCCCGCTATGAAGACGACGACCGCCGCTACAGCAGCCGCAGCCGAGACGAAGAGGGCCGGTTCAGCTCGGGCGGCGGCCGCAGTTCGCGCTATGACGACAACGATCGTTCGTCGAACTATCGCCCGCGCGACGAAGAAGGCCGCTTTACCTCGTCCTCGCGTGGCGGGTCCCGCTACGAGGATGAAGACCGGCGCCGCTACCGCGCCGACTATGACGACGACGATCGTGGCCGCCGCGGCAACCCGGGGTGGTCCGGCGATCCGGAAGGACATGCCGAAGCCGCCCGAAAGGGCTGGGAGCATCGTCGCTGATCCAGCGGTTCGCCGCCCTGCGCGGCGAACCCGCTCCGTCCCCGAACTGAAAGGAGAAACCCATGAGCTTGTTCTCGAAGGACATTGCCACACTGGATGATCTCTTCGTTCATCAACTCCGTGACATTTATTACGCCGAAAACCAAATCCTCCAGGCCCTCCCAAAGATGGTCGAGAAGGCTAACTCCGCCGCTCTCGCTGAAGCATTCCGGTCGCATTTGGCCGAAACCAGGGAGCATGTGAGCAGGCTTGAGGACGTCTTCGAACTTCACGGCGTGCAGGCGAAGGGGGTCGATTGCCCCGCGATCGACGGCATCATTGAGGAAGCCGATGACGTTTCTGGCGAGGTCAATGACACGGCGGTTCTCGACGCGGCACTGATCGCGTCTGGCCAGGCCGTGGAGCATTACGAGATCGCCCGCTACGGCACTCTGGTGGCTTGGGCCAAGCAACTCGGCCGGGATGACTGCGCCGCGCTTCTACAGCAGAACCTTGATGAAGAGGGCGCTGCCGACAAGAAGCTCACTGAGCTGGCCGAGGAAAATATCAATGCTCGGGCCGCGTAGCTCGACAGCGCCGGCGCCTAGGAGAGTTTGGTGCAGACTTATGCAGGAAATGCAGGTGGTCGGCTTCCGACCACCTTTCGACTTAAGCTCCTGTAGTCATGAGGAAGATTTGATGAGTAGCGCACGCGCGATCTCCATCTTGGCGATCACCGTCCTGGCCGAAATGGCCGTGGCGGCTGAGGACAATCACGTTCCCCTCCCCGCGGAATTCATCAATCGGGCCGCGACGTCAGGCACCTATGAGATTGAAGCGTCGCGGCTGGCGCTCACGCGCTCGAGCAGCGCGACGATCAAGGCCTTCGCCCAGACAATGATTATCGACCACGCAAAGGCGGCCGAGGAACTGAAGGCGGTAGCAGGGCGCTTCCCCATACCGGAAGAGCTCGACAGCGCGCATCAGGACCTGATGCAGCACCTTTCCGCTGCCGCGGCCGATGTGTTCGACAAGACCTACTGGCAGCAGCAGACCGACGCCCACAAGGAGGCGGTTTCACTTTTTACGCTCTACTCGGCCAAGGGAGAGAACGGCGCTGTGAAGGGCTTCGCGGCTAAAACGCTGCCTATTCTCCAGCACCACCAAACGATGCTAGGGCAGATGGAAGCTCAGTTTGGGCAATGAAGTCCCGGCCAGGGGCGAGCAGGCAGGCAATGTTCGAGCGAATGGTTTGGGAACCGATATAGGCCAGCCGCCGTTGATGCAGATTAATCTGTCCCCGTTTTCAGAGGGGCACCTATGACACGATACTTTTTCCATCAGCGTCGCCGTCAAGAACTGTTCGTCGATGAAGAGGGATCTGAATTTGATTCAGACCGGCGCGCGCTGGAGGAGGCAATGACGAGCGCGCGCGAGATGATGAGCGAAGCTATTCTGGAAGGCCGCGACGTTTCAGGCCGCGCTTTCGAGGTCATGGATGAGCGGGGTAGGAAGGTGATTATCCTCCCATTCAGAGATACCATCATCCCGGAGGACTAGGCTCGCCGATGAGCCGCCGATATTCTCGCTCGGGAACGCCGTAGAAGCCGTTCGCCAGCGCCTCCAGGCCATCCCTGTCCATCACCAGGATCCGACTCCGGGTCGAACGAACGAGGCCCTTGTCCTCGAGCATGTGCATAGCCAGCGTCACGCCTGGTCTTCGAACCCCAAGCATCACCGCAACGAACTCATGGGTCAGCGGAACCTCATTTCCCTCCAACCGATCAAGGGACATAAGGATCCAGCGGGCAAGTCGATGCTCCAACTTTTGGCGACCGTTCGCCAGCGCTGTTCCAGCCACCTGAATATGAAAGGCATGGACATAAGCCAGCGCTAGAGAGCGAATGCCCGGCCTTTCCGCCAACAGCGTTTGGAGGTCGCCAGTCTCCATACGCAAGCCCTCGCCCGCCACTTGAATGACGATCTCATGGGGTGCGCGATCGTCGCCCATCACGATGGGCAGACCCGTCATGCCATCGTTACCTATAAGCCCGATTTCCACGCGGCTATCATCCGCCCCAACAGACACCACAGACGCAATTGCAGTTTCGGGAAAATAGATCCACTCGATTGGAATGCCGGGCTTCTGGAGCCGCGTTCTCAGCTGTAGCGGGATCCGCTCAAGCTTCAGAGACGCCGCCGCGGCATCAGCGTCGCGGAGGGCCGAGAGCAGGCGGTTACGGGTTCCCCGAATGGTGCCATGAACCCCTCCTCGGGATGGCCCCTAGTGGAACCCGACGCCTCGCCCCAGCAGCCCAATATCAAATAGCGGCCACCGCCGGTTTTGACAGGGCCATCATTCGAACACTTGAGCGGCGTGTTCGAAACCGAACCATGTAATCCGTTGAAATATGCATGGAAGGAAATAGATAATTTTGGATCCGACCCCGCCGAAGAAGTGAGGCATGATGAATAATCTGGCCTTTGAATTCGTTATAGTTGAGGTATTAACGGCGCTAGACGTAGGTCATCTTGTTGATGTTAATGCATCCGCGAAGAAGCTGCATGCCCTTTGCATGCTTGACGGAGTCTCTGAGCAACAATTGCGAGACGCTGTAATCAGCATGTCTGTGGAGAGAGGCGCTGGAATTGTGGTCGATGCGGACTGTGAAACTGACCCCATTTCCGCTGACGGTGAAAATCGGTGAAACGACAGAAAAAGGGCCCGTCCGGCGGGCCCTTTTCCTTGATTCTAGCGACTATTCGATCCGGATGAGCCGCCCTTATGATCGTTCTTGTGGCTCTGGCGGCCGGCTTCCGCGTGCTGCTCGGAAGTGCCACCGCGTGTCGAACCGACCTGGCCGGGCTTGCCGCCCTTGTCTTCGTTCTTCTGGCTCTGACCAGCCTTGGAAGGCTGCCCATGTGAGCCGCCGCGCATATTGCCTTGATTAGTCATCTGAAGTCCTCCTGTCATGAGGACAGAAGGCAACAAGCGAAGCAAACCTCCGTTCCCGGAGTGTTCGACTTCGTACGAAGTTTTTCTAGAATCGAAAACGGCAGAGATCAGCCAATTACCTTAATTTTTTCTCTCCCGATTCCTCTATTGGAGTCGACCTCGACGTTTTCGGGGTCGACATCCCTATCAAAATCCGCTTGAGGTGTTATCCTGTATTTGTCACCGGCAGATTTCCTTGGCGCCGGTGGCTGGGAGCCGAGTGCACTCTCGCCTAATGGCAGAGGAGTGCGCCCCATGCCGAATACCATCAAGCCCACTCTAGCTGAAGACGTGGAAGCCCTCCTGGAGCTGGCCCCGGATGCCGATGCCAAAAGATGCCTCCAAGGAATCGCCGCTACATTGAAGGAGATATCAGGGGAGCCCGGCGAGCGGAGCAATCATCCGGATACACCTCTCGCCGTGAGTGATTCAGAAAAAATTCACCGACGTTGATTGCAGCGGGAAACAGCACCGGCTGAGGCTCCCAAACTGCCTATTGCTAGCCGCGCGCTGGTTAGTCCTTCCAGCCTTCGACCATGGTATGGTCCCGACGCCTTTGGGCCGGCCTCACAACGCTTTGCCTCGTGCAAAGCCTCGATCAGATGGGCAGCCAGATGGTATTCGCCCAAGGCCTCCGCTTCTTTAACGTGGACGACCAGCTGACGAGCCATCGCAGACAGACAATCATTCCTGCCAATCTCGGCCTCCCTGCCGGGCAGCACCAAACCCACTACAGCCCAACAATCGTTGTCATCGGGCACCGGATTGCGTTGGGTACCGATCCCTTCTGAAATGCGGCTGAGAGTTGATCTCTCGCCGACGGATATGGCCGCAATGAGCAGCGGCGCCCTGAAGCGCGCTTACGCAGAGCGGCAATCTACCTCACTACTTGCGGTCTTCACCTGACAGGTCTCGCGATTCGCGTTCCCACTCTTCCGGACCACTTCCCACTTGATCGCCCTTGCTGGCAACAGCCTTGCCGCCAACGAACCCCCGAACCTCTCGATCTGGAACAGGTTCTCGCGGGGTGCCCTCAAATAGTGTCCCCGGCGTCGGCCCATTTGGCTCACCATAGACAGGAGGTTGGCCTTGCACATGGGACTCAAGTTGCTTGTAACCTCGAGGCTCGTTTCCGTCTGCGGTAATAGGCTTAATTGTCGTCATGGTTCGGCTCCTTGTCATCTGTACCCAACGACATCCGGAGCACATCGTTGCAGACGGAGGACGGCGACGGGCCTTTCCTGTAGCCCACCGACTTCGAGGGTGCACCTATCACCTCGCGGGTGCACCGAGAGGAGCCCGTCGCTTCCACTTGGATTCAAGATCAGCTTCCGCGCCTTGATGGAGAAGAACGCGCCATGGCGGTGAGCCAGTGCCCTCAATCAACTAATCTTGTGAAAGGAACGGACCATCGCACCGGCGATTGGTTCGGAGAGCGTGGGGCCAAGCGGATCCGAGGAGGATCCCATGAACGGTCTGATCTACCTCATCGGCCTGATCGTCGTCGTGCTGGCGGTCCTTTCCTTCCTCGGTTTCACATAGGAGGGTCAGATGGCGGACCCCTCAGGTACGAAGGCCCCGGAAAACACCCGCGATCCGCTGAGAGAGGATCTAGGAAAAGAGGTCGAGGGCGCAAAGCGCGGGCTCGACCAAACCCGCAAGGACCTCTCCCACCAGGCTACCGAACTTGCCGGCGAGGCGAAGGATGTACTGCTGGAGAAATCCGAGGACGCCAAGCGCGGCCTGAGCGGCAGCCTGCAGTCGCTGGGTGGCGCCCTGCGGGCCGCCGGCGACAGTCTCAGCCAGAGCGGCCAGCCGGCGCCATCGAAGATCTTTGGCGAAGCGGCGTCCGGGCTCGAGCAGTTCGCCCGCTCGCTGAACGACAAGCCACTCGGCGAGGTGCTCGACGAGGTGAGGACGTTCGGCCGCAACAACAGCGGCAGCCTGTTCGTGGGCTCGGTGCTGGCCGGCCTGGCGTTGAGCCGAGTCTTCAAGGTCGTCGAGGAGGGCGGTTCAGATCAAGGGGCGGACACGGGCGGCACACTGTCCGGGGACCAGCGAGATCGCGGCTTCGGCCAAGATCCGGCACGCCAACCGACACCGGCAGGCCCCGCTTCATCGAGTTCAGGTAAATAGCCATGAACGAGGACAATCGCAGTCTCGCGGCCCTGATCGGCGATCTCACCGAGCAGGGCAGCACGCTCATCCGCACGGAGGCCCGGCTTCTGCGCGCCGAACTGTCTGAAAAGGTCACGCAGATCGGAACGTCCGCCATCGAAGTGCTGGCCGGCGCGATGTGCCTGCTCGCCGCCCTCCTGGTGCTGCTGCAGGCTCTGATCGTGGCCCTCGTCAAGGCGGGGCTCGGCGCTGGCTGGGCTTCGCTTCTGGTCGGCGTGGTAGTGGCCATCGTCGGCGTCGTGCTGATGAAGACGGGCAGCGCCGGCCTCAACCCTAAGGAGATGACGCCGGACAAGACGCTTCATCAGCTCGAGAGCGATGCCCGCGCCGTAAAGGAGCAAGTACGATGAGCGACCAATCCTCAGCCACGTTGGAGCGCGAGGCCGAAGCCGCGCGGGAGAAGATGGCGGACACGGCGGCCTCCATTCGCAAGAAGCTGACCGCGGGCCAGATGATCGACGAGTTTTCTGAGTTGTTCTCTGGCAGCGACGTCTCGACCATGACACGGAATTTCGGCGCGCAGGTTCGGGACAATCCCCTCCCCCTCGCCCTCGTCGGCGCCGGCCTGGCATGGCTCGTGCTCGGCAGAGGCTCCGGGCCGGCAGGTTCGCACGAACGGGACTTCCCGCGCCGGACATCGTCGGAGCCCCACAGTCCATCGCCTTCTGATGGCGATCAATCCATGATGTCTTCAGTCGTAGAGGGCGCGAAATCGGCCGCTGCGTCGGTCGGCGAAGTCGCCAGCGACGCCGTGAGCGGCGCGACAGACAGTCTGTCGGAAGCGGCACGGCGCCTGCGCCAGGGCGTGAGCGCCCATGCGCCCCGCAACGCAGCCGACCTCGTCGACCAGGAGCCCCTGTTGATCGTCGCGATGGGTCTGACCCTCGGCGCCGTGGTTGGTGCGATGCTGCCCGCGACGGAGCTCGAAAGGGAACAATTCGGCGCGCAGGCGGATCGGCTCCGCGAAGGCGTGGAGGGACTGGTGGAGAAAGGCCGCGAAGGCGCGGACCGGATCGCCTCCAAGGCCTACGATGCGCTCAAGCAGGAAGCGGACCGGCAAGGCCTCGCTTCCGACGGACCTTCCGTCGGCGAGCGCGTAAGCAAGGTCGTCAAATCCGCCGTGGATGCGGCGAGCGACGCGACGCGGGAAGAGCTTGGCGCCGGAAGCGAAAAAGCCGAGAAGCCAACTGCCTCGCGCTGATCCGGCCGTGCACGGCGCACTGTTGACGCCTGCTATCAAGTCGACGGGAAGCTCGATCCGTGCCGCGGCTTGGGTCGGCCGTCATTGCAGGTCGCCTGAAATGGAGTGAGGGCGAGACGGTCCGCTTGGTGCTGGCCAAGAATTCACGTCGTCACGGATGTGCAGGGCACCGAGAATGCGCTCGCTCATTTCCTCGACGGTCTGCGATACTTCCATGCTCCGAAGGTGCAGATCGTCATCCCCGTGACCAAGGTACGCATTCCGCGCAAGCGCCAGGGTTCCTGCCGCTTGACGTGACAACTGCGGACCTGCCCAATCCGCAGCGGCATCCTTGGAAAAGAATTCTCCTGCTTGCAGCGTCCTCCACATCCGCGCCAGCGTCAGGAGGACATTGCGCTCGTCCCCTTCGACAGACTCCACGAGTTCCGGAAGGAGATCGCGGATTGCCCGGCGAATGACGTGTAAAGGCGTGTCGGGAAGAATAGTCGCGATGCCGGGTCCGACCAAAGGCAGTGCTTCTCGTCGCGCTTGAGCGAGAAGCAATGTGAACTCGGGACTTACCTCTGCTTGTGAAACTGAGCCGCCTTCAAGAGCGCTCCGCAACCATTCTCCGTAGACGAACTCGGCACGCGCTGGATACGGTATCTGTTCGAGATCACCCAACCGGAAAACGATGACCTCGAGCGGCCGTCGTCCCATCGGGTCGAGCGGATAGAGTCCGGAAACGCTCAAGAGTTCAACCGCCAGTCGGGCTCGTACCGAAGCGGGCAGCGCCTTGCTGACAACAACGAGAAGATCAACGTCGCTTTGCTTGCGCAGCCCCTGGGCTGCAGCAGACCCATGTAAATAGACCGCTACAAGTGATGTCCCGAGCAGATGCTCTAAGAGTGGCAGCGCGTTCGCCGCTTCTGGCGGAAGGCTCAGTGTGTCGGTACAGGCGACCATGGGGAACCGGTGATGATTGAAGGTTTGATGCCATTTCGATGCGTAGACCGAGCTGCCGCATTTATCAACCGACCGCTCTGGGCACCTCTCTTGGGGCGCAACGGCCCGATCCACCTCTGTTAGGCCCCTTCTGTGAAGTGTGACGGAACATCAGCTGGGCGCCGGCGCCATGGCAACGGAGAATCGCCGGCTAGGAAGCGCCAATGAGTCGCCGATTGGGTGGAACCATGAGCAAAAGCGCCCGTTCTCCACCGGTAACCCACCGTGGAGGATGCGATGGCAACCGAAAAAACCCTAGACGATCTCTTCCTTGAGACGCTCAAGGACATCTACTACGCCGAGAGACAGATCCTGAAGGCTCTGCCCAAAATGGCCAAGGGCGCTGAATCACCGGCTCTGGCCGCAGCCTTTGAAAAGCATCGCGATGAAACCGAAGTTCACGTTGAACGCCTTCAGCAGGTGTTCGAACTCATGAACAAGCCGGCGCGCGGCAAAACCTGCGACGCCATCCTCGGCATCCTGGAAGAGGGCAAGGAAGTTCTGGAAGATTTTGGGAACTCGCCCGCACTCGATGCCGGCCTCACCGCCTCGGCACAGGCGGTCGAGCACTATGAAATCGCCCGCTACGGCACGCTCAAGGCGTGGGCATTGCAACTAGGGATGAAAGAAGCGGCAGCCCTCCTCGATCAGACGCTGCAGGAGGAGATCAAGACCGATCAGGCGTTGTCCAAGCTAGGTCTTGGCCAAGCCAATCCGAAGGCTGCCTAGCAACCCATGCCTACAAGAGCGCGGCAGCCAGCCGCGCTCTTGTCGCTGATTGGAGCGGACGGCCATGCGGCCACTGACTGATCGTGAGCTGCAAACCTTGATGGATCTAATGAACCCTTCACTCTGCCTGATTAGCGACGGCGAAACACTACAGCAGCTCATCACGGACGGTTTTGTGGACTTGCTGACCAATTGTTACCGACCTAGTCCACTTGGCACCGAGGCATTGAGACGCTACGCGCCTCAATCTCGGACCCATGATTGACGGAGGGGTTGATCGCGGTGCCCGACACAGCCGACCAACCTGCTCGGACAGTGCATCGGCGAAACTACCGGTCGGGGCGCTCTACCGCGTCCTGATCGCGAACATTATCACAGTCATCAGCCATGTGAGCAGGACGGATACGCCGACGAGCGCGACGAAAGTGGCTGCCGTCCGCAAGAATGCAGACCCGATGCGATGTGACATTGCCGTAGCCCCGTTGTGCCCCAAGTCACATCGCGACGGTGATCCGAGAGTCTTCAGGCAGTCAATATGCACCGCACCACTCGATCGGGCGATTGACCTATCGACGCCTGCAGTTGCAGCATGCGCCCTTGAGAGGATCACCATGAGCGAATTCCACGATGCTACTCGAACCCGTCGGCCGGAGATGACACCCAATTGACGACCACTCTCAGCAACGCTCTCATCAGCACGCTGGGCGCCCTCGCAGCCATGCATGGGGACAAGCTAGGCCCTTGGTTCAACCAGATAGAACAAACCCTCATCCGGGAGGCTGTAGGCGCCACTGCCACCAACGACAGCGTTTACAGGCTTCAGCACATCATTCATCGCGTCCGACGCCGCCTCGAAGCCGAAGAACAGAACGCCCGCACGATCCGCCGGCGCGGCCGCCCCTCCAAGGCGCTGCTGAAGGAATAGAGTTAGGGAGGATCGATGACCAAGGCGAACCCCACGCTTATCAAGACTATTGCCGCCCTGAAGGAAGAGCAGCAGAGGCTCATATTGGCAGCGGCGGATACCACCAGCCTTCCTCCCTCGTCCGCTCTCGCAAGGATTTCACAGCTTGAGGACGCGATTTTCGGGCTGGAACACCTTCGCGACCATCAAACTAGCCGGCGCCGTAAAGATAGTTGAACAGTTCACCCAATCCCGGGCCTGAACTATAAGTTCTGATAGTTCGAGCCTCGTAAAAGAGATGAAAGGGCGGCCAACTGGTAGCCCATTCTTGTTGGCCGGCCCTCGCGCTACTCGGCTCGCCTGCGCTATGTGGCTAGGGATGCGCCAATATTTCGAGCCCGTTTGGATATGGGAGAAACCGGGCACCCGCCGGGCGATCAGCAACGTCCGCAGCGCGACGGAGTGGTTACTCTTCTTTTGGCCGGACCAGGTCTTAAAAACGGATGCCAACCGGAAGGCCCGGGCTGCATGCCTCGACGCACACGAGGGCAAGGTCGGGATGGACATTGCTCGGGCGGCGTTCCTAGCTGCAGCGGAGGAGGCTGGCATACTGGCGAACGATCCTCGGAAGGACTTTCCGCCAACAGCCTCGGCGGCGAGCAAAAGGCGACGCCGCCGCTACCGAACGGCCCCTCGTCTCAAGGCGCTCCGAGCCCCAGCCAATTTGCCTTTCGATAGCGGCGCGCCATTTAGCCCGGTGCGGGTGCGCCGTTCAGGCCTATGGAGGCGGACGTTTCCTAACGTCGTTCGATGCGTCACAGCTCGTCGAACCACCCGCACCTACAGCAACCATTGCTCTCGGGGGAAGTTCTAGCGGTGAGGGTATGGATCCTTCCTCAGGTGTTGCCCTCACATTGGAGCCCGTCGCAGGTCCCGCAGGCTTGTCGGCGGGCTCCGCTTTTTCGGTACAGATGCGAACACAATGGCTGATCCGAACTGGTATCGTTCGAAGATGCGGTCTACGGTTTGTCCATCATCGGCGGCACTCCCACCGGGCGCCGATGCGGGAGCGTAGTCACACTCTCGCCTGGAAGGCAGAGGATGTGTCCATGCCAAACACGATCAAGCCGCCCCTATCCGCCGAAGTGAAAGCGCTAGCCGAGTTGGCTCCGGATGCTGAGACTCGCGAGGACCTGCGCAAGCTCGCATCAATGCTGGACGAGAAGCCTACCCCTAGGCCTGAAGTCTCTACCGAAACCGGAGCTACCGAATTGCCTTCAGAGCCTCGATCGTCGCCGTAAGCGCTGCGATCTGGCCGGCTTGGTTGTCGACCTTGTCCGTCAGCTTCATCAGCTGGGCCAACACCTGATCCTGATAGCGGATCCGATCCTCGCTCGCTGCTGCGCCCGCCCCAGGGCGAGCGCCCGCAGGACGGCGACGCCGACGATGACGGCGATGGCCAGCGCGCCGGCGGCGTAGCGGCCGACACGCGTACCGAGAAACCACGCCCAGAGCGCGTTCATGCCGCCGCCTCGGCTTCCTTCACACCCCGCCAGTAGCGGAGGCCGACGAACACGGCGCCCCCGACGATCACCGCGGCGACGGCCCAGGCGATCGGACCGTTCAGGCCAGAGAGCGCCGACAGAACGCCGGTGCCGGCCGTGACGGTCGTCGCGATGACGGCCGGGTCGGTCAGCGGCTTGGCGGGAGGCGGAACGGCCTTGGCCGACATGGCGTCGGCAACGAGGCGATCAGCCGGCTGGCGTGTCGACTCGATCTCTCCCGCCGGGGCCGATCGCTTCGCGGCGGCCGCGAGCGCGAGCGAATGGCCGATGACGCCGGACTGGGCCTTCCACTGGCCCTTCGGATCCTTGCCGGTAATTCGGATTGTCCAGCCACGCCCGTTGGCGACGAAGCCCTGCGGGCCTTTGATGCTCCGCAGATACGCCATGTAAGCGTCGCAGTAGGCGCGGATCAGCTTCTCGATCGGGCCATAACGGCGCACCGCGTCGACCGTCTGCACGCCGACGATGCCGTGGGCCGCCACGTCGACGATCCGCTGCAGGAGCTTCACCGCCGTGGCCGGCCCAGACATGACGCCCGAGGTGAAGACCGCATAGTCGAGTCCGGCCGGCAGCAGGTCGCCGCCGCTCTGTGTCCAGTAGCTCTTCCGATAGATCGCCTCGGCGCGCGCGAGCGTCAGGTTACGGACGTCGTCGATGGCAGCCTGCCGGCCGAGATCCGCGCTTAACGTCCGCTGCGTGATGCCGTATTTCGTCGGGCCGCCGGCGTCCGTCTTGCGGTTCACGTAGCCGCCCTCGTCGCCGAACATGAGCGTGAGAGCCTGAGGAAGGGTTTCACGCATGGGATCGCTCCTCCTGCGGTTGAAGCATGAGCATTATTGGCTCCTGGTTGATTGATCGGCTTGCCGCGCTAGATGTCCGAGAGGCGCGCAAAGGGAGGCCGCACTAGAAGATCGGATGCCAGATGGCGAACTGGAAATACGCCCTTCTGCGGGACGGAGTTGGATGGGCGTTCATGGGTCCCGGTGAATTGAGCCGCACCTTCGAAACCAAGGGAGCCGCCCTCTCGGGTGCCTTTGCTGCCATCGAAAGATCCGTCCGAGAGGGCGATGCAATTGCCTTCACCGTTCCCAGCTCCGCCCTTTCATCCCTCCCGCTTTGCAAGAGAGATCGTCGTGCCCGAGGTGATACCCAACTCAGATATCGAGGGAAGGCTTATTGCCTTGCGCGAAGTGGTCTCACTGCTGTTGCGCCAGCTGCCAACGGAACAGCTTGAGCAAGCGATTGATGCGCTCGAGGCCCTGTCAGTCGTGAGCGACGGCCAGGAAGACCCAGGCGCCGTCGCCAGTTCCGCGTTCGCCATCGAAGGGGCGCGGGCGAAAGAGCTGCGGATTATCTGCCAAGAGCTTGTGCCAGAACGACCGCGGCCAGCTCGTAGAAATCTCACCGAGATGTGAAACGGCTATTGGAACGCCGAACGAGGCCACCCGTTGGATCGGTCTGCGAGAATGTCTCGCTGGCAATTCCGAGACGTTCGCGCAGATTTGAGCGATGTTGTTCTGGGCAACGTCGCTGGGTGCTCTAACAGAGCGCCAGGGTATGGTCGCGTCGGCCAGTCAGCGTCTATGTGCTGGCCCGGGTCTTCACGTAGCTGCCAAAAGTCCTCGTCGTCCCCGCTGCGCCATATACGGCGCCACGGACCGGGTGGAAGAGCTCAAGCAAGTGCTGTCCGTGACGCTGCGGTGTCTCGAGACCGCGCTGTGGGCGGCCGGCACCGAAAGCGCGACGCTGATAGAGCAGGGTGGACAACCGCAGACCCAGATCCATGGCCAAAACATTAGGAAATCCTGGCTGCGAGCTTCCACGTCTGCCGGGAGCCGTTCGCCCTCCACGCCGAGTATCTTGATCGCGAGACCGCGCGCGGAGTCGAAACGCTGTCAGTCAGGACATCGCCGGGGGGGTAGAGAAGCGCATCACGACGGGGTAGCGGTGAGGGCGCGCAAACAGACCCTGCGCCAGAACCGGCGGCAGGCCGGCCACTACCTCCATCTGAGCCTCCAGCAGTCCGTGGCTCTTGGTGTGAACGCTTCGGTGGGCGTGGCCGCTGTTCACGAAGGTCGTCTCGCGAATCTGTGCCATCGTCCGGTCGAGTTCGCGGCTCAGCCGCGCTTCGTCCGGGGCGGCGACGGTCATGGCGGGATCGAACAGCGCGAAGGAGCGGGTTGGCGTTTTGGGGCTCACAGTAGTTTGTCCAGCGTAATGGGCAGGTCGCGGACCCGTTTTCCCGTTGCATGGAAGATCGCATTGGCTATCGCCGCAGCGGTTCCGACGATGCCGATTTCACCGAGGCCCTTCACCCCCAGCAGAGAGACTTCCTCATCCCGTTCGTCCACGAAGATCACTTCGATGTCATGGATGTCGGCGTTGGCAGGCACATGGTATTCCGCAAAGCTGTGGTTCATCGGGCGACCGAATCGGGAATCCATGAGGGTTTCCTCATGCAGAGCCATCCCGATGCCCATGACCGCCCCACCGAGAATTTGGCTTCGGGCGGTCTTGGGATTCAGAATGCGTCCGGCAGCGACGGCGATGACGATCCTTGTCACGCGCACCACGCCAAGCTCGTCGTCGATCCTCACCTCCGCGAACACCGCGCTGTGGGTGGCGCGCGATTTGCGCAACATACTGATCGCGTCCGAAAGCCCCGGACCGGCGGTTTCCTCCGCCTCGATGGATGTGAGCCCCGCATGTTTCATGACGTCGATGACGTTGAGGCCCTTCGATGGCGCGGCCTTGAGAACAATGCGCCCGTCTAGAAGGCGGGTATCCTCGAAATCGGCATTCGCCAGCGGGCTGCCGTCGAGCTCGCGCGCAGCCTTGAACAGCTTCCGCGCGACGCTGCAACAGGCCAACTCCACCGCAGCGCCGGAGGACGCCGCTCCCCAAGACCCTCCCTCGACGGGAGAGGTGGGCAAGTCGCTGTCGCCGAGCTTGACGGTGATTTCCGATGCCGAGACGCCCAGTGTTTCCGCCGCGACCTGGGTCAGGATCGTATAGGTTCCAGTGCCGATGTCGGATCCGGCCGTCGCCACCTCGACATTACCATTGGCCGATAGACGCGCGCGGGCCGACGTCTTCATGAAGGACGCATCCCACATGCCCGTTGCCATGCCCCATCCGATGAGGTCGTGGCCGTCGCGCATCTGGCGCGGTTCGAACGGGCGCTTCTCCCAACCGAACGCCTTCGCGCCGGCGTCGTAGGCTTCGCGGAGGGCCTTCGACGTGAAGGCATGACCGCTTGTCGGGTCAACCTCGGCGTAGTTCAGCAGCCGGAATTGCAACGGATCAATACCCGCCTGATACGCCATCTCGTCCATGGCACATTCGAACAGGTTCATCCCGCTTGCCGCTCCGGGCGCCCGCATATCGCCCGGCGTCGGCGTATCGAGGGCCACCAACTGATAGTCCGTCTCGGCATTCGCGCAGCGATACGCCATCGCACCCCAGTTGACGACGTTTTCCTGGTAATCTTCGAAGGTCGAAGTGGAACTGGCAGCCCGATGGATGATTGCCTGCAGGGCGCCGGCCTCGTTGGTCGCGAGTGCAATGGACTGGAAGGTGTGAGGCCGGTGGACGTGGCTCACCATCTGCTGTCGCGTCATGGCAACTCGTACCGAACGCTTGAGATGCAGGGCGGCCATCGTGGCCAGGTAGACCTGATAGTGAGGGCGCAGGCCGGAGCCGAACGCACCGCCTACGTAAGGATTACGGACCGTGAGCTTGTCTTTCGAAAGTCCGAACACGCTCGCCAGATAGTCGTGCACGTTCTGCGAGCCCTGCGTCTTGTCGTATACGATGATCGCGCCATCGTTGCCCCAGATCACGGTGCTGGCATGGGTCTCCATCGGGTTGTGGTGCTCGGCCGCAAGGGTATAGTCGACGGCAATCTTTAAAGCAGCGTCGGCATAGGCTTTTTCGGCATCCCCTCTATGGGTGGGGCTAGGAATACCGGTTCGCTTCTTCTTGGGCTCGTACGCGTGCGGTAAGGAAGATGCGAAATCAGTGTTGGGTTCTGCCGGCTCATACGTCACCTTCAGTAATGCTGCCCCCATACGGGCTGCCTCCAGCGTCTCGGCCAGGACCAGTGCGACTGGCTGGAAGCTAAAGAGGATCGCGTCGTCATAAAGCGCCCTGAACGGTCCCCCGGGCGGTCCGACTTGGTCGCGATGAGATCGATCAAGCCACGCTGTGCGGGGCCTGTTCTTATGGGTGAGAATCTCGACTACGCCCTCCGTGCTGCGGGCGTCGGTCTCATCGATCGAGAGGATTTTTCCCTTGGCTATGGGACTTGAGACGATCCAGCCATAAAGCAGATCGTCGGCGTCGTGTTCGGCGGCGTAGCGTGCGCGTCCGGTTACCTTGTCGGCACCGTCCACCCGGTTCAGCGGTTTGCCAATGCCAGATTCAGTGGTCGTGAGCGATGTCATGGGTCCCTCACGTGATCGCTTTTTCGGATTGGGATTGGGGCACGCCCGCCACGGCCTGGTTCAGCGCCCGAACGATCGTCCTGCGAGCGAGGCTGATCTTGAAGTCGTTGTGCCCGCGGCCGATTGCCCCTCGGGTCAGGCGCTCGGCAAAGATTGTGAAATCTCCCTCTCCGACCGGGCGGCCCATCAGGGAGTGTTCGGCGTCCCGGTCACGCCAAGGCTTCGCTGCCACGCCACCCAGCGCCACGCGAAGCTCGATGACGTGTTTATCCTCGACCCGCATGGCAACCGCGACCGAGACCAATGCAAAAGCGTAGGAAAGGCGGTCCCTGACTTTCAGATACGTGTAGTTTGCCGTGAAATGCTCGGCTGGAAGGTCGATCGCCGTGACCAGCTCCCCTGGCTTCAGGGTATTGTCGCGGGATGGTTCTGCCCCGGGCAGGCGATGGTATCCCCCGAATGGCACCGAACGGGCTTCATCGGGGCCCTGCACCTGGACAGTCGCATCCAACGCTGCCAGCGCAACGCACATGTCGGAGGGGTGCGTGGCAATGCAGGTTTCGCTGGTGCCGAGGACTGCGTGGATACGATTCAGTCCCCCAATCGCGCTGCAGCCTGATCCTGGCTCGCGCTTGTTGCAGGGCGTGGCGACATCGTAGAAATAGTAACATCGCGTGCGCTGGTTCAGGTTGCCGCCATTGGTTGCAGCGTTTCGCAGTTGCGGGCTTGCTCCGGCCAGTATCGCAGATGCGAGCAGCGGATAGTTCTTCTCGACAAGAGGATGGTAAGCGGTATCGGCATTACGCGCCAATGCCCCCAGGCGCAGCCCCCCGTCAGGCAGGGATTCGATGGTCTCAAGGGGAAGGCGGCTGACATCTACCAGACAAAGCGGTCGCTCTACTGTCTCCTTCATAAGATCGATGAGGTTAGTGCCGCCCGCCAGGTACTTGACGCCGGGACGGGAAGCGGCCGCGACAGCTTCATCGATCGTCCCGGCACGAATATAGTCGAAAGGGATCATTCTGCTACCTCAGTGCGGCTCGCATAGCCTCGCTGCACAATCTCTTCCACTGCATCCACGATGTTGCAGTAGGCGCCGCAACGACACAGGTTGCCGCTCATTAATTCTCGGATCTCGGCTGGCTTTCGGGCGCGGCCTTCTCAAGCCTTGAGCAGAACAGATCTGCCCTGGTGTGCAATAGCCACACTGAAGCGCATCATGCTCGATGAAGGCCGTCTGCAGAGGATGCAGTTTCCCGCCGCTTTCCATACCCTCGATGGTGGTAATTTCGGCGCCATCCAGGCATATTGCCAGCTTCAGGCATGAATTGATGCGTCGGCCGTCGACTAAGACCGTGCAGGCGCCGCATTGGCCGTGATCACAACCTTTTTTAGTCCCTGTGTGACGTAGTCTTTCTCGCAGGAGATCAAGAAGCGTCACCCAAGGCGGGACGGCTACATTATGGGGAATGCCGTTCACTGTCAGCTCGAAGCTGGTCCGTTGATCGCTGGCTCGTAACTGGCTGGCCATATGAGCATCCGTGTTGGAATATGTGGTCAGCTATTAACCCTTCAGCTCGACGCATGTTCCCGCCGGACGGCTTTTCTGGGCGCTTGTCGTTGCGGAGCCCCAAACGGGCCGTCATGACATCGGTTAACGACACTCCTCCCTACGGAACGACAAACCTCCGCGCTCGGAGTTTCCAAACAAGAACCATGGCCCGTCCGATGAGACGAGCCGAGGACCCTTCTGGTGCCGGACCCGCTCGGGATTGCCAGGCGAACCGATCCTGCACGTCAACGGATAGCCTTGCTGCCCGTTCCAAGTTCGTCTCTCACTATCGGTGACTTGAGGCGCCGGCATCGCCCCTCATTGCGCAGTCATCTTCGCGTAGATGCTTCAGTCAATCGGAGGCGCCGCACGTTCGCAACGTGACGGTATCCTCCATGCCGGCTCTCACGACGTCCGCCTGAGGACGCGCCTACGAGATCTCAATGCCGGTTAGCAGGCGTTCCAAACGCCGACATCTCTCCGGTGGCGACAGCCCGCCGACAAGGGCGTGTCGACGGGCCAGTCAAGAGGGGCGCATAAGTGGTCCATGCAAAGGCCACACCCTCAAAGAGGAAACCGCTTTGCAGAAACAAGGTTCCATGCATGAACAAGTGCCGGGTCACCGAGTGGCCAAGCGGTACGACTACATTTCCCGTTTAGGCAACGAAATATCCCGTTGATGTTCCTCACCTTCGCCCCAGTCCGACGCTTCCTGCTCTCCGTCCGCCAAGGCACGAGGCTCGGCGCTGACCAAGCCATTGTTAGTGCTGCCCTTCCTGCTTCGGTGCATTTGGCCCTTGGCATCGTCCTTAATCCGCTGTGCGGCGGCAGAGTGAGGCTTGTTGCGGCGCGAGGGCATAGCTTGCCTCCTCATTGTTGGATGGGGCGGGAGGCCGAGCCTCAGTCGAAGCGTCCCTCTCCCCCCGGTATACGAAGCTCGATCGCCCAGCCCTTGGCCATGGCGGTTTCTATGGTGGCGATGGCGCCCTGCAGGGCTGCTTCCTTAGTCATATAGACGACTTCGTTGGCGTCGGGGTGCTGGACCACCCAACCCTCGCCAAGCGCAGCGATTTCAATCTTGAGCTTTTCCATGGAGAGACCTCACTTACTGGAGCCCGCGAGCTTCAAGCGCCTGCGGGCAGAGAACGCCGCAACGCCAGTCATTTGCGCTCCCATTCTTCAATTCTACTCGGTGCGCCTCGTTCCGGTACTGCTTTCTGAGACCCGAAGGCGCCTCGTCTAACGCACAAGAAAATCCCGCCTCGGAGGGCGGGCAAGTTAGTCCATGTCATCCCAGGCGACCCGGAAAACTCGAAAATCGTCACCTCTCGTCATTCCAACGTAGCCTGCCAAGAAAAGGTTCCGGCTGGTGCTTGGAGCAGGGACTGCGAAGCGATCAGTCACCGAGCTTTCATGGCTTCAAGAGAACCCACCGCCTAGGACGGCGGGCTTCTCTCGGAGTGCCGGCGGGGCTAGGCGCACCCTCGAGATTTGGGGTCAAGGAAAGACCCGTCGCAGTCCTCCACGCGTCGCGAGGGGCATGCTCCTCGATCGCCGCGGACGGCGCGCTGGCCTTCGCCGGCGGCGCGTTGCGGACGACGGCGGATATCGCCATGGATCGTGCGATTGCGCTCGAGGCCGACGGGACGATCGAGACGGCGGCGGGCACGCTTCTGGATCAGGACGGAATCGCCAGGGGGTGGCAATGCGGAACCGCGAGGCGCCGTTGGCTATTAGCCGCATTTATCAGCGGTGTCTCTGCTCTCATGCGCACAACGCGTTCCGCTCAACACTTCGAGCAGCGCCGTTGCGCTTTACGCTCACAGTGCGAAATGTTCCACCTGACGCAAGTCAGTCGGGCTGGCGCTCGCCGATCCTGAAGCGGCCTAGGGCCGAAACTAGGTGGGGCGGGCTCTTCCCGCGCGCTCCTCCTACCTTTGCCTCGACCCGGTCGTCGCCTTCCTCGCGGAATTGGAAGCGTTGAAAACAGGTCTGAAAATCTACGTTTCCATCCTTGAGGGATAAAGCGGTAGGCGGATCTGGGCTTGCTTCCCGCGCCTATCATTTATTGGGAAAGAGGGTATGATCGTGTTTTCGGTCGACGATCAGAGGCCGTGGAGGTCCAGATTATGCCGAACACCATCCGCCGTTCCCTGGCTGCAGAGATTGAGGCTCTAGCGGCCGTCGCTCCCGACATCGAGAGCCGTGAGAAGCTTCGCGGCGTAGCAGCGGTGCTTGCGATTAATTCGCCTATAGACGCAGCGAAGACCGATAGTGCGAAGGCTAAGGACGATCCCGGGGCGTGCACCTGAGGTCATGCTGGAACAATCGAGCGCGCAGGCGGCGGTCGCGCGGCCACAGGGGGTTCGTCACCTGGTAGCCAAACAACACCGACAGTCTGGCTATCTTTCCGCACTAGGCCGACACAGGGAAAGGGGTCATTCGGGGCGCCTTTCTCGATTCTACCCGTTGCTTGATCATTCGCCAACTTAAGGGGGCTGGATCCGATAGAAGACCCTCTCCACGGGCTTTCCTCATGGCCTTGCGGCGTGGCGGCGCTAGCATCTCCGAAATTGCCGGCCACCGGGGTCGATGTCCTGCGGTAGCAGGGGTAGCGGGGTGCTGCGGCTGATAGGGGATATGGGAGACGCTTGGTACCGCTGCATTTCACGCTCCTGGCTTGACTTCCTCTACCTCGCCCCGAGGGAGAGGTACTGGAGACCTATTTTGGGGTGCCACGCTCGTCTGCCTCGCCAATTGGAGCGGCATGCGGGTCAGATGGCTTCGAGATACCTTCGGGTAGGATCGAGATACCTTCGGGAGCGTATCTCTCGAACCATAGCTGGCGGCATCGGCAAGCACTTCCACGAAGCCATCATATGGCTGAGGCAACACTGCGCTCTGTGGATATCGCAAGAACTACGAAGAAACCCCTATATCTACAGGAGACTTTCCAAGTGGTGCTGCGTTCGCTCCCGCCGATCCCGTGCCCGCCCCTTTGAGCCGGCCCTCAGGTTGGTCGCGACGGCGGGCCACCTCCCCCTCGCCGCTCAATTACATCAACTCGGTTGGGTGCGCAGCCCCTTATGCGTCGACGGGAACGCCCGCTATAATAGCTCCGAACGGCGCGCCGGCCCGGATGAACATTGGACGCTGGAAGGCCGAGGCAATGCTTAAGAATGCCGACTGCTTGTCCGTCCGTTGGAGATACCAGCGAAGGCGGCGATGACGGGAGCGAGACGCGGCACGATACCCTCCGGCAACGCTGCCGCCCAACACCACATTTGCGGCCGCTTATCGTGTTCCGGCCACCACTCGTCGGCGGTCTGCACGAGGAGGGGGTAGACCAGGACCTGTTGCCTCTTTTCCCCGCCGTGGTGTTCGAACGCCCCGCAGAGTGCGCAAGAAACTTCTCCCCGCACTCCCGCCTCTTCCCAAGCCTCTCTTGCGGCGGCTAATTCGGGCTTCTCTCCAAACTCAATGTGACCCTTGGGGATGATCCAACGGCCGGCCGACGAGCGAATGAGAAGGACCTGGAGGCCACTCGTTTCGATCCGAAAAGGCAGTGCTGCGGCAACTACTGCAATGGAGAACATGCTTAGATTCCAATTTGGCCTTGCTTAGAACGCCTTGGCTCCCCGAGGCGTTCCTGCCCGGGGCAACTAGTTTTCCTGCCCTGAGTTGACTCTCGGGCGGCCTATAGCCGAGAGGGTAAACGAGTGACAGGAGATTCCTTGGCGGACCTGCGGCGACATGCCGAACTAGCTTCTGCGGCAGAGCATGTGGTCCAAGCCTTCGAGATATCCGGGCTCTCCCCATTTGCCTTTGCTCAGTGGCTAAAGCTGATAGCCCACGATTTTGAATTCGAGATCGAGCGGCGGGAAACGAAACAAGTACGTTAGCCTGGCTGCAGAATCCTCCAATCCGGTACTGCCGGAACCAACAGCGGCGTTCGCAGTTTTCTTAGATTATCACTCGCAGGGAGGAGCTCGCCATGGGGCGGGGATTATTGGCTGCTTCATTGTTAGGGCTGCTCGCGGGAAGCGTCTGGGCCGATCCTCTGCCGCCTGACGCAACATATCGGCCTTTGCCTACGCAGCCGTTCTCGGCGGTGAAGACGATGGACGAAGCGCAGAAGCCAGCGGTCATGGCGGGCCAGAGAGACCTTCTTGAAAGCCGCTACGACCTCGGCAACCATCCTGGCGACGTCAAGATGTCAGCGGGCATGAAGCCGGTGCAGAGCGGCGTGAGAGTAAAGCTTCCGGATGGCATTACCTGGGAAGCTCTCGCTCAAATGTCGCCCGACGAGATCCGCGACAAGGACCTTCTACCGCGCGGCTTTCTTCCGTTACCTCATGTGAAGCAGGTGACGGGAGGTCAGGTCTTTCCAAAGCCGCAGATCGACCAGATTAACCAGCAGGAGAGGCGGGACCTGACTCGGTTCGATGTTGATTTTGATCTACCCGACCACCTGACGCCGGAGTTCCCTCCCCCAATATTCCTCACGACGCATCCGGAGCTGGGGGACGTCTCACGCGGCCAGCTGCTCACGATCAAGAACTATTATGAACAACTGAATGGCATCATCACCCCGGTCCAAATGGAGGGCCTCCGCCTTCTTTTAACTCCGTTTCCCCAAGAGGAATTCAATCAGACCGAGGACCGAAAGAGCGCGGAGCCGAGCATGGGCGTGGCCTGCCTCGACTGTCACTCCAATTTCCATACGAATGCTGCGTTTCATCTAACGCCGGATGTGCGCCCGCAGGCGGAACGGTTCCGTCTCGACACAACGAGCCTGCGGGGGATGTACAATCAGCAGATCCACGGATCCAAGAGGTCCTTGCGGTCTATCGAGGATTTCACGGAGTTCGAGCAGCGCACGGCCTATTTCAATGGCGACCACGTGAGCGCGACCCGAAAGGGCGTGCACCTGCCAGACCGGCCCAACCAGGTCGCGATGATGGCGCAGATGCAGAACATCATCGATTTTCCGCCGGCGCCCAAACTGGACGTTTTCCGCAAGCTGGATCCGGCTAAGGCTACCGAGCAGGAATTGGCAGGAGAAGCCCTCTTCATGGGCAAGGGCCGGTGTGCAAGCTGTCATCTGCCCCAGACCGAATTCATGGACAACAATATGCACGACCTGAAGCTGGAGCGCTTCTACAAGGTCGGCAGAACCTTTAACGGCCAGGTGGCCCAGCCCGACGGTCCAATCAAGACTTTCACTCTGCGCGGGATCAAGGACTCTCCTCCCTACCTCCATGACGGGCGGCTGCTGACCCTCGACGACACGATCGAGTACTTCAACCTCGTGCTCGGCTTGAAACTGACGTCGGAAGAAAAGCGATCATTGATCGCCTATATGCTGACTTTGTGAGCGGTGAAGCCATGTTAATTCCCAGGACGCTTTTTGTGCTGCTCGGGTTGCTGGCTGGCGCGCCAGCTCAGGCCCAGGTCCCCAACCCGGCGGGCGTCGCTCCGGGCGCTGTCCAGTCTGCGCCAGGGGTTCCGGCGCCGGGCCAGACCAACCTGCAAGACGAGCTGTTTGCAAGGCTCGCAGCCGTCGCGGGCAGATCAGAGGTTCAACTCGGCCTGATGGCTAGGGACAAGGCGGAGAGCTCCGCCGTTCGGGACTTCGCTATCAAGATGGCAAATGCCCGCTCGGCAGCGAACATCCGCTTGAAGGCCGCTGCGGAAACAGCGGGTATTGCACTGCCGCAAGGACTAGATAGCGAGCAGGAACAGGTCCGAGTCAAACTTGAGAGGGCCGAGGGAAAAGCGTTCGACGAGATGTATATCGGAGCTCAAGTAGCCGCCCATATAAAGGCTGCTCAACTGATGGCTTGGGAAGCGGATTCGGGGCAAGAGAAAAGCCTAACGGATTTTGCGTCGGCATCTCTTCCAGACATCTTGGAGCATCTCCGGAGCGCCCAAACCCTATTGATCGAGCTTCGCCAATAGCAGTCGGTAGAAACGGGAAGCCGAAGCTCCCCGCTAAGGGTAGGCGGCTGGCAGACCCACCTTTGTCGTCGTTCTTATGGCTGTGGCGTCCCGCCTCGGCGTGTTGCTCAGAGTTCCGGCCGCGGGTGCCGCCTTTGCTTTCGCCCGAACGCGAATCGGAATCGTCGTTCTTGTGGCTCTAGCGGCCCGCATCAGCATGTTGATGAGAAGTGCCCCCCCTGCGTTGACTTGCTGCTCTTGTCGTCGCTATCGCGACCGCCTTGTTGAGTGGCCATGACACCTCCAGATCAGTGCAGCCTATTCTGCCAATAAATAAATCTGCATTGGGCCATAGGTTGCTTTGCCGGCGGCCGGAATGGGGTAAAAACGAAAAACTACAATGTTTAATTTGCAAAATTATTTCGCCGCAACCTAGCCATCACGGTTGCTATGTCGCGCAATTCAACTCACGAGTGCGACTATCCACGGGAGAACTGTACCGGGGCCGCAACCCGATGCGATGTTCGCTCAATAGCTCTAGCGTTTGGCGACAAGCAACGTTTCGCTCTCCATCTCGTTGTGAACCCGTGGGAGGCGCGCATGGAACGCACATCTATCTGGAAGAGATACGGCTACGGCTGGGTGACGCTGGGTTTCTTTGTCGTCTCGTTGAGCGGGCATTGGCTGTTCGGCTGGCTTGCTTACGTCGATGAACAAAAACAGCATCGCGCGCCTGTAGAAGTCCGCAGCTACGTCAACGAGATGATGCGGGACACGTTCGAGAACTGGCAGTCCGAATTCCTCCAGCTCATCTGGCAAATCGGTGGCCTCGCCATTCTTCTGTATGTGGGCTCTCCAGCCTCGAAGGAAGGCGACGACCGGGTCGAGGCAAAGGTAGATGCTCTTCTGCGCGCGGTTTCACCGGCTAAGGCGGAAGAACTGATTGCTGAAATTGATCAGGAGTATGCCGGTCGACATACCGACCCAAGATGGCTCCGGGATAAGGAACGCGGCGGCGCAACTCGGGGCGTCAGATGGAACTAAAGGCGAGCGCTTTTCCGTGGAAACCCACCGCTCGCACGGCGCACCTTTGTCTCGACATGCAGGGATTGTTTGCTCCTGATGGCCCGTGGCCCACTCCCTGGATGGAAAGGGTCCTGCCGAACATCATGCGCATTGCCGAACACGCTCCGGAAAGGAGCATTTTCACCCGCTTCGTCCCGCCCCGAAATGCCGAGTACGCTCGAGGCACTTGGCGAGAATATTATCGGCTGTATGCGGATGCGACCCGAGAGAAGTTGGACCCCAGGCGCTTGCAGCTTCTTCCCGATTTGGGAGCCCTTGTTCCACCCGCCGCTGTCGTCGATAAGCCGGTGTACTCAGCTTTCGTGGGCTCAACGCTTCGCCAGCAGCTTCTCGCGCGCTCAGCTGATGGCGTCATCGTGACCGGCGCAGAGACCGATGTCTGCGTACTGGCGACGGTCCTCGACGCCGTCGACCTCGGCTATCCCATTTATGTGATTTCCGATGCGGTCTGCAGTTCGACCGATGCCTCTCACGATGCGGCGATGACCCTCTACCGCACTCGGTTCTATCAGCAGGTTCAGATGCTTGACACCGATGGCTTGCTCGACATCTGGCCACCATCCAAACACTAGGAAACCAGCTTGGAACGTTATTTCGAGAAGTTCGCGAACGCGACGGCACGTGCCGCCGGCAGCTCCCCGGCTTTCCTGTTGTGTCTCTTTGCTGTTCTCGTCTGGGCTGTAACTGGGCCGTTCTTCGGGTACTCAGAAACTTGGCAGCTTGTGATCAACACTGGAACCACGATTGTCACTTTTCTAATGGTGTTCCTGATTCAAAATACCCAAAACCGTGACAGTGTCGCTCTGCAGACAAAGCTCGATGAACTGATCCGCGCATCAGAAGCGCACAACGAATTCATGGGAATTGAAAAGCTAACGGATAAGGAACTTGAGGAGCTGCATGAGAGGTGCGCTGCTATGGCTGCCAAAGCCAATGACAGTCTCCGCAAGGTCAAGGAGGAGCGCGCGGGAAGAGCCCGCCCCTCCTAGTTTCGGCCCTAGGCCGCCTTGGGATTGGCCTGCGCCCGGCCAATCTGGGACAGCGCTTCGTCAGTTTTCAGTTCTTCCTGGAGGGTCTGCTCGAGGAGGCCGACGGCTTCTTTCATGCCGAGCTGCTGCGCCCACGCTTTCAGCGTGCCATAGCGGGCAATCTCGTAGTGCTCTACGGCTTGGGCTGCCGCCGTTAGGCCCGCGTCAATAGCTGGCGAACCCTTGAACTCCTCAAGCACTTCCTTGCCTTCCTCGATGATTCCGAGGATGGCGTCACAAGTCTTGCCGCGCGCCGGCTTGTCGAGCATCTCGAAGATTTGCTGAAGGCGCTCCACATGGGTTTCCGTTTCATCGCGGTGCTTCAGAAATGCGGTTCGGAGTTCGTCGGCTTCAGCTCCGCGCGCCATCTTCGGTAGCGCCTTCAGAATCTGCTTCTCCGCGTAATAGATGTCCTTGAGGGTCTCGAGGAACAGGTCATCGAGCGTTTTCTGAGCGTTTGCCATGAGCTTCTTTCCTACTGGTGTGACTGGGGCAAACGGCGCACGGTCCGCATTGTTCCGGAATCAGCGGAGGGACGCCCCTACGAGGGATCGAATAGGGCCAACCAGCATTGCAACTAAGGTTCAACGCGAGGGACGGCCATGATCAAAGAGCGAACTTCAATCAATGGTAAGAAAGTACTGGTGACAGGCGGAACAACCGGAATTGGTCGCGCCATCGTTTTGCTGCTCGCCGAGGAAGGGGCTACCGTTTTAACGCTGGGGCGAAACCAGGATGTCCTCGATGAGACCTTGACTCAGACAGAAGGACTTCCTGGTGCGGTGCGCGGCCTTACCGCCGATGTATCTGAGCGTGAGGAAATCCAACGCATTTTCGAGTACCTAGACAACAAACTGGGCGGCATCGACGTCCTAGTTGCTAATGCGGGCATTGCCTCAGAGCCCCTAGATAAAGCCTCTGAGGAGGACTGGCGCTATGTCGTCGAGACTAACCTTGTTGCCTATATGAGTTGCGCCAAAGCTGCGATTGACCGGATGAAAGATAGCGGGGGCGGGCAGCTAATCTTCATCAGCTCCATTAGCGCAGAAACGAAATCTCCTGGTACTAGCGTCTACGCCACAACGAAGGCTGGCATCGATGCCTTTGCGGAGACGCTTCGCAAAGAGGTCGCCGATAAAAACATCCGAGTTTCCTCCATCCAGCCCGGCTCCGTCAAAAGCGACATGCAGGAGGCGTCCCCGAAGGAGCAGGAAGAGGCCGTCGCGAAAGAGGAAATGTTAGCTGCGGAAGAGGTCGCGGAGGCTGTGCAATTCCTCATGACCCGATCCGAGGGCTGCAACATCAGCACTTTGCGGATAGAGCCGCGGCTAGAGGAGTATTGAGCAGGAGGTGATAGCTATTTGGGCGACTACACGACCGGACTGGGCGCAAGTGGCTGATTCTGTCTACGGAGTTCTTCATATGAGCAAGTCGACTGCGGGCAGGCCACAAGACCTGCCACCTGAAGTTCTGGATTCGATAGCACGCGGCAATAACCCATTGGCGGCTTTAAGAAATTGGAAGCATTACACCATCGGGGAACTCGCTAGGATCGCAGGTGTCAGCGAAGAAAATCTAGAAGCTGCGGAGAGGGGAGAAGGACTTATCCTCCAAGAGCGCGTGGCATTGGCGACTTCCCTCGGTGTAAACCCCGATCTATTCACAGCTCGCGAGAAGCCGAGCGATGCGGCTGGAAAGTCTAGACCTGTTGAGGCTAATGAGGACGGGAGAAAGGAGATAGATCAGAGTCCGGTTGCAGAAAGCGAGTTAGGCAGGAAGCCCATCGACCGGTCCTGACGCGTCGGGTCGCTCCAGTGTCCCTCTCACGCGCTGCAGTCCGTAGTGCCGGCATGCGCTCCGAGCCTGGATAGCGGCTGAAGGTCATTGCGATACAAGCCGTGACACGTACCGCGAGGCGCCGCGGGCCCCATGGCAACAGCATACCGTCCAGCCTCGTACGCAGGCGCTTCGCACCTAAAGCCTGTCGATTTCGCCTTGGCAGTGCAACGGGCGGCAACCGGGGCAGCGGCCATACGATGGCTTGGGTGCCGGCATGGAGGGTGGCGTTCTGATGCTGAACACGAATGATCTGCTCGCCGCTGGATCGATAGCGCCTCATCGCCTCAACCAACGCTGCGAAGGGTCCGCTGCATCCTAGTAGCCATGCTGATGTAACGGTCCGTCTCTGAGCGATAGTTGCCGATTCGCGAAGAGGGCTGAGCCGGTGCCAACGGTTTCACGGTAATGGTTCATTATCTCAAGAGGTCGTCGTGGCGCGCCGATGACCTTCTTTCCGTCCTTGTCTGTAAGCTCCACCCTGAACGGTGCCTAACGCTCCTGCTGACTTTCTCGGCCTTCTGAAGGGCTTTTTGGGTCATCGGGCCTGGGGCAAGTCTCGAGGGGGCAGAAGCTTGTACCAAGGACCGGGAAATCAGATCGACGTCAGATTTGGATGGCGCCGGGGGGGGGAAGCCACCGGAGTGCGATTCACGTTGCCAGGAGACGGCCCTCATGTCAGGTTTAATGGAAACGCGGCGAGCTTCACCCTCAAGGGCGCGAGCAAAGCCATTGGGCAGTGCGTGACCGACTTTTACCGTTGACCTGAGATTCCGATTCTGTCCGCACTAATGCGTGATCCGGCCAGGCTTGGCGGCCTTGCCTGGCCGATACGGATCGGCCAGCCCTTCCCTGATCAGTAGCGCGCCGACATCGCCCCTCGGCCGTGGTGAGGAACGCCGCGTGCGCCCGTAGCGGTTCACCTGGCTCGACCCGAACTCCCTGGCGAGAAGCGGCTATCAGCCTCGGCTCCAGCGCAACACCTGACAACTCATCTCCCGGCCTCCTGGAACGGCGCAGGGGCTCAGGGCGTTATCAGTCAGGACTAGAGGAGACCAGAATGGATGGGGATGCCAGTCGCCCACAAGGTCCTGGACCGCCGGTGTCGAAACCTGCGAAGGCAATCCCTGAGACGACTCTCCGGGATTCGCCGCCGGCGGAAGGCACTGAAGGTTGCACATCCCAGCAGATAGGTTCGGGGCCTCCCATAGAAGAAATTAAAGCGGCAGGTCGTGAGCTACGGGCAAAACAACGCCTGGTAGCCGCCCGCCGCGCGGCGAGATGGATTCCATAGTGCTCAAGACCGACCCTAAGCCTGCTGGCGTGCCCGCGAGTGCCCATCTGCTCAGCTTCCGAGAAGAATTGGCAGGGAACGCGTTGAAAGCTCTCGCCAAGCTCCCGCTTGGCTCTCTGTCGCTTGAAGTCCTCCACGGACGAGACTCCATCTGGGTCCTGGCCTCGGCTGAAGGCCGGGGCGGTATCGCGATACGGGCCGCTTACATACCCGGGGGCTCCTTTTCGCCACGGGTCGAGAAAAGTGACGACCTATCTATTCAGCTGACCGTGGTGAGCCACATAGGTACCCACGCCATTACTCTCACAGACCTCGATGCAGAATTAGGAAGGCTTCGGTTACTAACTACGCTCGAGCCTTCCGCGCCCTTGATGCTAGGCTATATACCTCGCGACGTTTATCCGCTGGGCCCCGGGCGCGATCCGCTGGCGACCAAGGGAGAGGTGCTAGCTGCCCAGCGAGGGTTGAATACTGCACTTGTCTATTTCAGGTTAGCCGAGCCTGAGTTCGGATGTGTTCTCTATGTTCAGGATCTGACGAACCTCAATCGCTACTACCAGAAGACCGGGACCAAGCCGGACGGTGTGGTTGGAGGTGAATGGCCCGAGTTAGGCTATCTATTACCGACCGAAGGCGAAGACGGATCCCCCAAGCCCCTTCCCGCCGGCGAGGAGGTGACCCTTTCAGACGCCATCTTGGTCATGCGCCCCTGTGACATTCAGTCGGAAACGGACTCGGCGCGCCATTTTCTCCAAATGCTCGCGGCTACTTACACAACGCTCGACCATCCCGAAACGGAATATCGCGACTGGGCTTGGCGGGCAGAGCGGACCCTCGCTGACCTAGATACCTCTCCAAAGGCCACGTTGAAGAAGTACGCTGCGCGGTTTGCCCGACCCTATACGGACGCAGAGTACCCCGACAGCATGGTTCAGCTTTCCTTGCTGACGGCGATGCACGACTACGGCACTTGGCGCGGCGAGCCGCACCTAATCGAAGCGTCGTTTCGCAAAGGAGTAAAAAAGTTCTTCGACCCCGAAATTGGCTGTCTTCGCCGCTATTTACCCGACGTCGGCGACGACAAGGACGCTGACGCCGTCGATTCCTGGTATTTGTATCATCCGCTCCTCAATCTTGCCTATCTCGCGCTAAGCGGCGACAGGGAGGCCAAGAAGCTGCTCTTGCAATGCGTCGATTTCGGCATCAAGGCCGCGCATCATTTCAAGTATCGTTGGCCTATCCAGTACAACGTTCGTGACTTTTCCGTCATTACCGGGGTCGCCGCCGACGGGCGAGGACAAACAGATGTAGGTGGGATCTACGCGCAGCTGATGCTGCTAACCCACGAACTGTCAGGCGAGGAGCGGTTCCTTGACGAGGCAAAAGCTGCGATCAAGGCTGCTAAGGGTCTTCGGTTCAATCTCAATTATCAGGCCAACCTTACAGCCTGGGGGGCGGCCGCCTGCATGCGCCTGTGGCGCTTGACAGGTCAAGAAAGCTATCTGCAACAGAGCTATGTCTATCTCGCGAGCTTCTTCCACAACGCGGAGATGTGGGAATCGAACCTTAATCATGCCGCACACTATAGAAATTTCCTAGGTGTAACCTGCCTTCAGGATGCGCCGTATATGGCAATCTACGAGTGCTTTGACTCGTTTGCGGCCTTCGAGTGCTACTTGCGGGATGCAGGACCCGAACTCGACCCGGCGGCGAGATTGCTCGTTGGCGAGTACTGCCGGTACGCACTGGACCGAGCCTGGTACTACTATCCCGACGCCTTGCCGCCCGAGGCACTTGCCGACAAGCAGCGCAACGGACATATCGACCGGAAACTGTCTTTTCCCGTGGAGGACCTCTACGCGGACGGTCAGCCAGCGGGGCAGGTCGGACAGGAGATCTATGGCGCCGGCGCCGCTTGGGTCTTCGCCAGCAGATCGTTCCACCAATTATCCGATGCACCCTTCCTCCTTCATTCGGACCACTTTCTGTTCTCAATCGAGGCCATGGGGCCCAACGTGATCGGCATACAATTGCCAGGTGACGAGCGTGGTGAAGCGCGCATCAGTCTCGTGCGGAAGGCACGGGCACGGAGGAAGCTACCTACTTTTACCCTCCGCGGTTCCAACGGCGATGAATTGAAGTCGACCTACCGCAGTGCTGACCGAGTCAGCTTCGAATTGCCCGCGAATGCGCAGGTTCTCATCTCGTGGGAATAGTTCTCATGCAGGGGAAAACAGCCCAGGGCGGCCGGCCGAAGACCGTCATTGTCGGCGGGGGCTTTGCCGGATTGAGTTGTGCAAGAGTGTTGGGTGGCGCCGATACCGACGTCACGCTTGTCGATCAACGTAACTATCATCTCTTCCAGCCCTTGCTGTATCAGGCCGCTACGGCGTTGATCGGCCCGTCGGATATCGCCTGGCCCATTCGGTCGCTATTGCGCCGACACAAGAACATCCGGACTTTGCTCGGGACGGTGGTAGGTGTGGATCGAGAGTGCCGTATCGTGCTTCTTGAAGGCGGAGAAGCTCCTCCTTTCGGCTACCTTTCCTCGCGACGGGCGCCTCTGCTTCAATTTCTTGCCCGTCGCGGCGAGCCGGTTCGCTTTACGGCCGCAGCACAACCTTGATGCAGCCATCCGTGCGGTCGCGGAATTTCTTGTAGAGAGCCGGCCCCTCTTCCAGCGTGCCGCGATCGGTGATGACGAAGGAAGGGTCGATGTCGCCGGCTTCAATCCTCGCCAGCAGAGCGGGCAGGTAACGCTGCACCGGCGTCTGTGCCATGCGGAAGGTGAGGCCGCGGTTGATGGCAGAGCCCATGGGAATTCCGTCGAGCTTCCCGCCATAGACGCCGACGATGGAAACCGTGCCGAAATTGCGGCAGCAGAGGATCGCCTCCCGCAGAACGTGCGGCCTGTCGGTTCCAAGGAAAGTCGCCACCTTGATGCGGTCGACGAGGGCGTCGCCGCCGCTGCTCGTGTCCGGCTCTGTCCCGACGGCGTCGATGCACGCATCGGCTCCGCGGCCATGCGTCAGCTCCTGGATCTTCTCGTAGACATCGCCATCCATGAAGTCCAAAGGCAACGCGCCGCCCTCCGCAGCGAGGCCTAGACGTTCAGGGACGGTATCGATGGCGATCACTCGCTCGGCACCGAGGAGATAGGCGCTGCGGATCGCCATCTGTCCGACCGGACCGCAACCCCAGACAGCGATCGTATCGCCTGGCTGGATGTTGCAGAACTCGGCCGCCATGTATCCGGTCGGTAAGATGTCCGAGAGAAATAATGCTTGGTCGTCACTCAATGCGTCGGGGACTTTGATAGGCCCAACATCAGCATAGGGCACTCGCAGATATTCGGCTTGGCCGCCGCTAAAGCCGCCCAGCATATGCGAATAGCCGAACAGGCCCGCCGGCGAATGGCCCCACATGGCCTCGGCCTTCTTGCGGCCGGGATTGCTGCGCTCGCAGCCGGAATAGAAGCCGCGCTTGCAGAAGAAGCATTCGCCACAGGCGATGGTGAAGGGCACCACGACGCGATCACCGACCTTCAGCTTGGCATTCCCACGGCCGACCTCGACGACTTCGCCCATGGTTTCATGGCCGAGCACGTCGCCCGCTTCCATCTCAGGTATGACGCCGTTGAAGATGTGCAGGTCCGAGCCACAGATGGCGCAGGCCGTGACACGGATGATCGCGTCGCGGTCATCCTCGATGGCAGGATCAGGCACCGTCTCGCAACGGATGTCGCTTTTGCCGTGCCAGGTGAGAGCTCTCATGGATGCCTCCAAATTGAAAAGGCCCGCCGGGGGCGGGCCTTCCATCAGCGCTGATCGTTCTGGCGGCCGGACCCGCCTTTGTCGCGATCATGGTCGCCGCCCTGCTGGCGGCCGCCGCCCTTCTGGCTCTGTTCATGCTGCTTCTCGCCGCCATGGCTGCGTTCGCCGCCCTTGCGGCCTGCTTCCGAGGCCTTCTGGGGGTCGTTGGCAAAGTTGCCGGCGCCGCCGCGCTTTTCATTATTCGGCATCTGCATTTCCTCTCTATCGCCCACCCCCAAGTCAAACCCCGAGACGGCCGATCGTTCCCGAAGATAGATCGACGCTCGTAAGCGACAGGCGGGACGCTGACGGGTTTGCTCCGCGCCGCAGCTCTCCTGCAACGTTTGAGCGAAAACCGCGTTTTGTTGCCAGTTTCAACAAGCCCCAAACTGGTGAGGAGCTCGCCATGACCGACGTGCGTCGTGACTATTCAACCCTAGCAGATGGCAGCCGTCGTGCCCTCCCTCGCTCTTCGAGCCTCTTTAGCTGGGGAGCGGTCCTTGCAGGCGTCGCGATTGCCCTGGTGGTACAGATTCTCTTGACCCTTCTCGGCGTCGGACTCGGCTTGGCAGCGGTCCTTCCAGGAGATACGTCCGCAGGAGAGGTCGCGACAGTCTCGATCGCCGGGGCCGCCTGGTATGTCGTTGCCGGCATCCTGGCTGCCATCGCCGGAGCTTATGTCGCGGCGCGCGCCAAAGGCAGCGCCGTAGGATCGATCGGCAGCATGCACGGATTGGTGAGCTGGGCGGCAACGTCGCTGCTTGTTCTTTATTTCATGACGAGCGCGGTTGGCGGGCTGGTGAGCGGCACATTCTCAGGCATCTCCAGCATGATGGGAGGGGCGGGCAAGGCCGTTACGGAGGTTGCCGCGCCGGCAATCGCCAATTCCGACCCGTTGCGCACGCTCGAGAATCAGGTGCGCTCTGCGGGAACCGACCCGGCCGCGCTGACCAATGGCGCCGTCGTAGCGATGCAGGCGCTCGTCTCTGGAGACGAATCTCACAAGATCCAGGCGAGAGAGCAGGCTGCCACCGCCCTCTCCCGCGCCCGCAACGTCTCGATCGAGGAGGCGCGCACCCAGGTCGCCGCGCTGGAGAAGGAGTACTCCGAGAAGGTCGCGGAGGCCAAGGAACTCGCCGGTAAGGCTGCCCACGCCGCCGCGGCAGCCGCTTCCACGGGCGCACTCTTGGCTTTCGCCGCTCTGGTGTTGGAGGCGATCGGAGCTTGGTTCGGCGGCCGAGCCGGCGCTCGGCATTCTATTTCCGCGGTTTCGGTTCAGTCGGTTCCGAGCTGAGCGCGCGCCGCGCAGCTCGGGAACGAACCTGAGCCGGGTTCATTTGCCTGCATTCACTGGAGATCAACGTGCCCCAGCAGAAGACTTTGCACGATGTGTTTCTCGAGACGCTCAAGGACATCTACTACGCCGAGCGGCAGATCCCGAAAGCCCTGCCGAAGATGGCGAAGGCGGCGAATCGCCTGAACTCGCCGCAGCACCGCGACGAGACAGCGAATCATGTCGAGCGCCTGCAACAAATCTTCGAGATGATGAACAAGTCAGCGCGCGGCTAGTCTGGGCTCAGGGTTCTCCCGGTTCGACTTGCAGCGCGGAACCTATAACTTGTCACTTCGTTTAGTGCGCCGAAGGGTGGGTCGCCCCTTAGGCCGATGCGGTAACTTGGACCCCCCCACGGGGGGCCCGCCATTTGAAGACGTCGGCGGCCTTCCCTGACTCCCCCTCTCGGCATCTTGATTGGAAGTTTGCGCAACTCGCTCTATCTCAGCCCATTGAACCACCCCGAAAGCTAATTTGGCCGGAATGCACCAGCCGCTACATAGCAAGCGTAGGGCAATCATGGGAAACTTAAAGAAAACGGACAGAATTCCTACCCTCGAGCTTAATGACATCTCTTCGGTGGACGAGTTTGTCGCCAACCTTAGGGCCGAAGCCTCGGCAATGGGCAGTGAGCTTGGGAAAGAGGTTTCGGCGACAGAGCTAGAGCCACTGTTGCGACGCTGGGCCGAAGTCGATAATGCCTATGACCAGATGGTGCTCGTTGCCTGCTCCGCAGAGCCGGATCTGGCTCAGGTAGCGACCCTTGAGCGGCTGCGGCGTGATCTGGCCAAGATTGTCATTCGTTTCACGCTGAACAGCGCCAGCGAGAAGCATCAAGCAGCGCAGCTTCTCCTCTTGAAGGAGTTGCTCCCCGGCACCCTGAAACTGCAATCTCTTTCATCTTGGCAAAAAAGCTATAAGGTGAAAGCCCTCTCGACTGAAGAACTGCGCAATCGACTGCAGCAGATCGCATCCGATTTACGAGATCGGCCGAAGCTTCAGATCCAGGACCTGTCTCCCCATCTGCTTCGTCTCGAAGAGAAATTGTCAAGTAACTCCTTGGAGGAAAGCGACATGTCACGCGATTCCAGTGAACGCGAACGCGACGAATACGGACGCTTTGTCAGCGACGGTGATCGCGGCGGACGTCGAAGCTATTCGGGCCGCGACGACCAGCGGCGGTCCAATTCACGCGATGATGACGATGACCGTCGACGCGCCCGTTCGCGCGATGACGACGACGACCGGCGACGCTCCAGCTCGCGGGATGACGATGACGACCGACGCCGCTCACGCGACGACGACGATCGGCGCGGCTGGTATGGCGACAGCGAGGGCCACGCCGAGGCCGCGCGGCGGGGCTGGGAGGACCGCGATCGTGGCTCTAGCCGGTCGATGCCAAGCGACTATCGGGACGATGATCGCCGCTATGGACGTCGGGACGATGATGACGACCGTCGCTACGGCCGGTCCAGCCGTGATGATGATCGTGGCCAAGGTGGCTGGTTCGGCGACCCCGAAGGCCATTCCGAGGCCTCGCGTCGCGGCTGGGAAAATCGAGAAGGCAGCACACGGCGTTCGTCTTCCCGCTATGAGGATGACGACCGGCGTTCCAGCAATCGCGGCCGCGACGATGAGGGCCGCTTCACATCAGGCGGCGGCCGTGGCTCCCGCGATGATGACGATCGTTCGTCGAACTATCGCGCACGGGATGAAGAAGGTCGCTTCACCTCGTCCTCGCGCGGTCGAGGGCGCAACGACGACGACGATCGCCGCCGGTCTCGTTCGGACTATGACGATGACAACCGCGGTCGAAGAGACAACCCCGGTTGGTCCGGCGATCCCGAGGGACATGCTGAAGCAGCCCGCAAGGGGTGGGAGCATCGTCGCTGATCGTTCATGAAACTGGTTCGCCCGCAGGGAGTCAGCGGGCGAACCTTCTGGAGTTTCGGAAGGAAGCACAACCGCAACCATAGGGCTTCAATTCAGGCGCCCCGCAAGGTCACGTCGGCCAGATGCTCATCGAGCCACGACGCCATTGCCTCCTCTTCGGCGAGGTTCTGCTCGAGCAAGGGCAGCGCCTCTTGCAGGTTCAGCGCCTTCGCTAAGGCGATCAGCGAATTATAGGCCGCGATTTCGTAATTTTCGAAAGCATAGTTCGCCAGGCTGTTCTTCAAAATCTCGTCGTCGGCAACAGCGTGCCCCATAGCTCCCACGCCACCTACGAGGGACATGACCATGTCCTTAAAGCTGGAATGCTCCTCATTGCGGTCGCCCAAGAGCTGCTCCAGCCGCTGGATCTGCGCTTCTGTTTCTGCAATGTGCTGCTCGATTCGTGATGCAACCTCCGGATAGTTCCGAATTCGGTTGGCCTGAGGCTGGAGCATTGCAAGAGCCTGGTTTTCCATGGCGTGCGCGTTGCGCAGTCCCGTAACGAAGATGTCGCGCGTCTCGGTGGGCATATTGTTGCCTTTCCCAATGAATGGGGCGGCCGCAAGGGCCGCCCACTTCCTCAGCTCTGGCCGCCTTTGCGCCCGGCTTCCGAGGCCCGCTCGGGATCGTCAGCGAAGTTTCCGCCCGGCTCGGATCCGGCACCTCCCCGCTGGTCAGAACGACCACCTTGCGCCTGCTGCTGGCCCCCATGGGGGCTTCGCCCCCCTTCCTGCCGGCATCCGCCGCCAGTTGGGGGTCTTGGGAGAAGGAACGTTCTTCAGCAGGTACGCTTTCGCCACCTTTGCGGCCGGCCTGTGCTGCCAACTTTGGGTCCTGGGAGAAGCTACGCTTTTCCTCCGGCACACTCTGGCCGCCCTTACTGGCAATCTCGCGCTGCTTGTCCTCGTCCATAGAGGCGAAGCCGCGATTGGAAGTGTCCTAGTTATTGGCCATGACCAAACCCTTTCCGATGTGTTGAGCTCCTGCATCACAGGATATGGAGTAAAGCACCGTGGCGCTTAGAAGTTCCGAATTTTCTGTGCAATTTCAATTGGTTATGATACTCGACGAGCGAGCGCGAGATGTTGCGCTTGCCCCTTCTTGGGCCACGAGATGTCTCAGATGTTGTCAGCGGGCTTTTTTGGACGGACGTGATGTCAGGCTCTCGACGCCGCCCATATCGCCGTTCTTCGTACGGCCAGCTCCCGGGCCGGCCCCGAGGTCTGCGCCGGTCGTGGGATTGGCGTCGGCGTTGGACTGGGTACGCTTCGCCATCTCGTCAGCTACCTTCTGATCCTTCGAGCCAAGCTCCACGGTGGCCCGACCGTCGCCTCCATCCGCCGGCATGACTTCGCCGAGCTCGTCGATTCGGTCCCATTCGTCTCCCGAATTCCACGGACCGTTCAAATCGCCTTCGCCTTGGGAAGCGTTGACATACATGCTGGCGAAGCGTTCCACGCCGGGCAATTTTCCAGTCGGGAAGTTGTTCTCGATGGCGTACAGCGCCTTTTCGAAGGACTTCTGGTGAGCGATTTCGCGGGTCATCAGGAACGCCAACGCATCCTTCACGCCTGGGTCATCCGTGATGTTGATCAATCGTTCATAGACAATCTTGGCGCGGGCTTCGGCTGCAATATTGGACCTGAGATCCACCGTGGGTTCGCCGCGGGAATCCACAAGCCGCTGTCCAGGGAACGCCGGCTGAGTCGCAGAGAGCCGGCGCGCCCCCAAAAAGAATGGATTCCTTTGCGGATGAGCCGCTGCTACCCACCATGAGGTAGAGCTCGGCTTCTTTCATTTGCCCTTCGGCGAGCTGGGCCTTCAGCCCCTTGTTGAGCATCGTCACGATTGAGCCAACTATCTCGAGATGGCTAAGCTCCTCGGTAGCGATATCCAGTAGCATATCTTTCCGGCCGGGATCGTCCTCCCCCAGACCCTGCGTAAAATATCGCATGGCGGCGGCCAGTTCTCCGTCTGCACCACCGAATTGTTCCATGATCATGCAGGCCAATCTCGGGTTGGGTTCCGACACTCTGACCGTGTATTGCAGGCGCTTATTGTGCATAAACATTCCGAGCCTCCTTTGTTGCCTTCTGCTTCAACAGGTCGCGAGCCCGATCTGTTCCGCTCGGGTCGGAGAAAGATCCAACTCGTGATCGAGACTGGTTCGGCTGGACCGAACCCGGCACCAGAGCGGACCACAAGCTAGATACCGCCATCTGCCAGTTTTGGAACGGGCTTCAACCTGAACAACACCGGCGCCCACGAGAGAAATGGCCGCCGTCGAGCCCAGGTCGACGACGGAGCACGCTGTGGACTAGGACCACGTGTTCACGCTGGGGCACCGCAGAATCCAGTCGCCGCGGGGACGCTGCCGACGACAGGCAGAAAGATCTTTGGGTCGGCGGTCGATTTCTATTTGGTGCGTCTGCGGGCTTCTCGGCGCCGAAGTACAGCGTCAGGAGAGCCATCAGGGCTGACTGCGCGCTGATTGGAAACTTACTGAGTTGAAGCAACCATTCTGCACAGTGCCGTGTACTCAATAATGGTGCCCCCGTCGAGAATCCCAGCCGAGCCCCTCGGAGCGGATCAGCTCATCGCCTCAGTCAGTTCGTCGGGTTCCCGCCTGAACAATTGCCGGCGTTTGTGCCTTCCAGACCGAGATTGATGTCCAGCCCGCTATCAAGGCGACATCCCGCGCCTACCCGCATTCGGAAGCCGGTTGCTGAACCAGTCCGGCACCGTTCGTACGAAGAGAGTCAAGATTTACCGCTCAAGCACGGAACCGAAACTCAATGCCGCCGTTGAAGGCCGAACAGATGGAGGATCCGATGTCTGATACTCGCGAATGGGTCGTTCAATGGTTACGGGATGCTCACGCCATGGAGCAACAAGCGGAAACTATGCTTTCGGGTCTTCTCGGACGATTGGACAATTATCCCGAACTGAGCCAACGCATCAGTTCTCATCTCGAAGAGACAAAACAGCAGGCCGAGCGGCTTCATCGGTGCCTTGAGAACATCGACGAGGAGACATCCACGATGAAGGACGTCGGCGGCAAGCTTATTGCTACCGGACAATCGATCAGCGGATTCTTTGCCGGCGACGAAGTCATGAAGGGGGCGCTCGCGGGCTACACGTTCGAACAGATGGAAATTGCGTCCTACACCGCGCTGATTGCGGCCGCTGAATCCATCGGCGAGACGGAAATTGCCGGGGTCTGCAGGCAAAATCTGCAGGAAGAAATCACCATGGCGGAATGGCTGAAGGAGAACCTGCCCAGCGTTACCACAACGTTCCTCAGCCGGGACGCCAGGGGCGATGATACCGCGAAGAGGTGAGATGGGCGTTCACGTTTGCCTCTGGCCGCGGTTTCAGCTTCAGATGGACCTTCCGGTCGCCTCGCGCCTTAGCTCAGCACGGAGTGGAGGAATTGGAAGATGAGCCCGGCCCAAAACGAAAAGCCGAAGCCTAGCGATGCCAAGGAGGATTCGGGCGTGAACTTGCGAGAAGTTGAACCCGCCGTCCGGCCGGACGAGCAGCGCAACCCTGCGACAAAAACCGCCGGAGAGCGATCCGCGCCGAAGCAAGACGGTTAGAGCTGAGTTCCATACTCCTTGTCCAACCGCGATACGCCAGAGGCCCAGGATGACTTCCAGATATCTGCTTTGGATCATAGTCGCCGGCGTCGTCGCGGTGCTCGCGATCTACCTTCTCACCCAGGACCGGGGCTCGCGGCCTGGTCAACCCGCGCCCCACGCGATCGACCAGTCTCAGTGATGGTCCCAGCTAGAGATGCGGCGGCGGCCGGAGCATTCATCCATGGTACTTCTCGTAACCTCCGCAATCCTCGCCCTTCTCGGCATCGCATTGGGTGCTGGTGGACTATGGCTGGCGATGCTTGGCGGCAGCTTCTTCTATGTGTTCGCCGGGCTGATGTTCCTCCTGACGGCGTTCCTGCTCTACAGGCGAAGCGGCGCTGCCTTGTGGGTGTATGGCTCGCTCGTGCTGATCGCCCTCGGCTGGGCGATCTGGGAGATTGGCTTCGACTGGTGGCAACTCGGGCCACGGGGCGGCGTGATCATCGTGCTGGGATTCTGGCTGCTCATGCCATGGGTCACGCGGCGGCGGAAGCCCTCGCGGAGCTGGCTGGCCGCGTCATGGCCGCTGGCCCTGCCGGTCGTCCTGGCGATCGTCGTCGCGGCCTATTCGATGACGGTCGCGTTGCATGACATGCCCGGCCAACTGCCGACCGAACGGGTCGCGTCCGCCGATTTCGGCGGCGATGTCCCGCCGGGGGAATGGCATCAATATGGGCGCACCCCATTTGGCCAACGCTATTCGCCGCTCGACCAGATCACGACCGAAAATGTCGCGCAGCTGAAGGTCGCCTGGCAGTATCAGACCGGCGACGTCAAGCTGCCGCAGGACGTCGGCGAGACCACTTATCAGGTCACCCCGCTCAAGGTCGGCGAACGGCTGTTTTTATGCACGCCGCACAACTGGGCCATTGCCCTCGATGCCGCGACCGGGCGCGAAACCTGGAAGTATGATTCCAATTCCGGCCTCAACCCGGACCGGCAACACCAGACATGCCGGGGCGTGACATACTGGGCCGATCCGGATGTCGCACCGGACCAACCCTGCGCCGCCCGCGTCTATCTTCCGACGTCGGATGCACGGCTGATCGCCCTCGATGCCGCCACCGGCGCGGTATGCACCAGCTTCGCGGAGCAGGGCGTCCTCCAGCTGGAAACGGGAATGAAATACAACCCGGCCGGCTACTATTATTCGACGTCTCCCCCGGTGGCGGTCGCAGGCAAGCTGATTATCGGCGGCGCGGTCAACGACAACTATTCCACGCAAGCGCAGTCTGGCGTGATCCGGGCGTTCGACATTCGGACCGGCGCGCTTGTCTGGAACTGGGACTCAGGCAATCCCGACGAAACAACCCCGATCGGGCCGGGCGAGACCTATACGACCAACTCACCCAACAGCTGGTCCATCTTCAGCGTCGATGAACCCCTCGGCCTGGTCTACATCCCGCTCGGCAACCAGGTTCCCGATCAGCTTGGAATGGGCCGAAGTGCAGAAGTGGAGCGCTTTTCCTCCTCCATCGTGGCGCTCGACATCGAGACGGGACAGTTGCGCTGGGTCCGCCAGACCGTTCACCACGATCTCTGGGACATGGACGTCCCGGCGCAGCCGGTGCTGTTCGACCTCTCCAAGGCCGATGGCACCACCGTGCCCGCCCTCGTCGGCCCGACCAAGCAAGGCGACATCTATGTGCTCGATCGCCGCACGGGTGAGCCGATCATCCCTGTTCGCGAGGTGCCGGCCCCGGGCGGCGCGATCCCCGAGGACTTCACGGCCCCGACGCAACCGGTTTCCGACCTCACCTTCATGCCGCCTCCGCTTCAAGAAAGGGATATGTGGGGCATCACGCTGTTCGACCAGCTAGCCTGCCGGATCCAGTTCCACCAGTACAGATATGAAGGGCGCTATACGCCGCCCTCGCTCGAGGGCACGATCGTCTATCCCGGCAATTTCGGCGTGTTCAATTGGGGCAGTGTCGCGGTCGATCCCGAACGCCAGGTCATGTTCGGTATGCCGACCTATCTCGCCTTTACGTCGCGCCTCGTGCCGCGCTCCGAAATCCCGCCTAAGGGTGAGGATGAGAAGGCCAGCGAGCAGGGCCTCAACCGCAATGAGGGCGCGCCCTATGGCGTCTTCATGGGGCCCTTCCTCGGCCCGCTCGGCATCCCCTGCCAGGCGCCGCCATGGGGCTATGTCGCGGGCGTCGATCTTCGCACCGGCGAGACCGCCTATCGGCACAAGAACGGCACCGTCTATGACATGACGCCGCTACCGCTGCCGTTCAAACTCGGCGTGCCGGGCATCGGCGGTCCCCTGCTCACGCGCGGCGGCGTGGCCTTTCTCGGCGCGGCCGTGGACAATTTCCTGCGTGCCTATGACGTGACGACGGGCGAAGAAATCTGGCGGGCGCGGCTGCCGGCGGGTGGCCAGTCGACGCCGATGACCTACGCCACGGCCGACGGCAAGCAATATGTCGTCATGGTCGCGGGCGGGCACGGATCGATCGGTACCAAGCCTGGCGACTATGTGATCGCCTATACTCTGCCCTGAGCCCGAGCCCGGAGTTGGCGCGGCCGCTCCGTGGGTCATCGAGCTAATGCAGCCACAGCCTGATGCCGTAGCCGACGGCCGCGACGGTGGCGACGCCCGCGACCCAGAGCCCCGCGAACCAGAGCAGCCGCTGCAGGAGGGGGCCTGGCGTCCCGGTCATCAATGATAGCCTTCATGTCCGACCTTGCCGCGGAAGATCCAGTAGGCATAGGCGGTATAGGCCAGGATGACCGGGATCAGGATGCTCGCGCCGACCAACATGAAGATCAGGCTAGATTCGGGCGCAGCCGCCTCATGGAGGCCGACCGCGCCCGGCACGATATCGGGAAACACGCTGACCCCCAGCCCGACCATGCTGAGGGCGAACAATGCAAGGGCCAGAAGGAAAGGCAGCCGCTCATAGCGGCGGTGCAGGCTGAGGCCGAACACGGCCGTCGCAATCACCACAAGGAGCGGCACCTGCGCGGTGAACAGTACGTTCGGCCACGCAAACCAGCGCTGGTAATAGGCTTCCTCGAGGAACGGCGTGGCGAGGCTGACGGCCACGATGCAGACCAGGGTGCCGATGCCGGCAAGGCGGGCATAGTGGAAGGCGCGATCCTGCAGCCTGCCCTCCGTCTTCATGATCAGCCAGGTCGCTCCCAGGAGTGCGTAACCGATCAGGAGACTGATCCCGGTCAGGATGCTGAACGGAGAGAGCCAGTCCCACCAGCCGCCGGCATAGGCCCGCCCCTCGACCGCGATGCCCTGAAGCAGGGCACCCAGCGCGACGCCCTGGGCAAATGCCGCAAGCATGGAACCGCCCGCGAAGGATAGGTCCCAGAACCATTGATGCCGGGGATCGCGCCAGCGGAACTCGAAAGCCACGCCCCGGAAGACCAGGGCGAGCAGCATGGCGATGATAGGGGTGTAGATCGCCGGCATGACGATCGCATAAGCGAGCGGAAAGGCGGCGAGCAGTCCTCCGCCGCCCATCACCAGCCAGGTCTCGTTGCCGTCCCAGACGGGAGCGACCGAGTTCATGGCCTGGTCACGATCCCGGCCGCGCTGCAAGGCGGGGAAGAGAATGCCGATACCGAGGTCGAATCCGTCGAGCACCACATAGGCGAAGACCGCGAAAGCGAGGATGAAAGCCCAGAGCGTCGGCAGGTCCATCATCGGGCCTCCTGTTCGTCGGTGCCGATTGTCCGGTTTGGATCGACCGCGGGCGCCGGGGTGATGCCCGCTGACCGGATCGGCGCGGTGCCGCCCTCCAGTCCGGGCTCCGCCGGAGCGGGCGGGTGGTACATCAGGTGCAGGATATACCAGGTACCCACGGAGAAGACGGCGAAGTACACGATGACGAAGGCGATCAGAGACGAGGCTACCGCGGGAGCGTCCAGGGGTGACACCGATTCCGCGGTTCGGAGCAAGCCGTAGACCGTGTAGGGCTGCCGCCCGACTTCCGTCGTCACCCAGCCGGCCAGAACGGCGACGAAACCTGCCGGTCCCATAGCGACGGCGAAGCGGTGCAGGTTGCGCCATTCATAGAGGCGCCGTCGCACCCTCGCCAGAAGGGCGAGTACGCCGAGCGCCACCATGAGCAAGCCCATCCCGACCATGATGCGGAACGACCAGAAGACGATCGGCACGGGCGGCCATTCCTGCTTCGGTACCGTTTTCAGCCCTTCTACGGGCGCATCGAGGCTGTGGTGAAGGATCAGCGAACCAAGCTTGGGAATGGCGATCGGATACTGGACCGAGACGGTCTCCACGTCCGGCAGACCGAAGAGATAGAGCGGAGCGCCGTCCGGATAGCTTTCGAAATGACCCTCTACGGCGAGGATCTTGACGGGCTGGTGCTCCTGGGTGTTGAGGCCATGCATGTCGCCTACGACCACCTGGATGGGCGCCGCGACAATCAGCATGCCCATCGCCATGGAGAACATGACGCGCGCGCCGTCGTTCGACCGGTCGCGCAGCAGGTGCCAGGCGCCGACCGCCCCGACCACGAGCGATGTGGTCAGGTAGGCTCCCAGCACCGTATGCGTCAGGCGATAGGGAAAGGACGGGTTGAAGATGATCTGCCACCAGTCGACGGGGACGAACTGTCCCGCCTCGTTGATGGCGTGGCCAACCGGCGTTTGCATCCAGGAGTTGGCCGCCAGGATCCAGAACGACGAAAGCAGCGTCCCGAACGCGACGGCCAGCGTGGCGGCGAAATGGAGGCCCTTGCCCACGCGGTTCATGCCGAACAGCATGATGCCGAGGAACCCTGCCTCCAGAAAGAAGGCCGTCAGCACTTCATAGGCCATGAGCGGTCCGACGATCGGGCCGGCCCGGTCGGAGAAGACCGACCAGTTGGTGCCGAACTGGTAGGAGAGCACGATGCCGGAGACCACGCCCATCGCGAAGGTCAGCGCGAAAATCTTGATCCAGTACCGAAACAGATCCAGGAAGACCGTCCTGCCTGTCCAGATCCACAGGCCTTCAAGGACGGCAAGATAGCTCGCCAGGCCGATCGTGAAGGCCGGAAAGATGAAGTGGAAGGAGACGGTGAAGGCGAACTGAATGCGCGCCAAGAGAAGGGCATCGAAGCCTTCGAGCATCTCGTCCTCCGATCACATATGGATCCATCTAGGACGCGGCGGCGGTCAGGCAAGGCAAGGGCCGTGAAGACGAAACCATCGCACCGGCGCGGACTTAGGCGCCTGGCCAGAAACCGGCGCACTAAGAATGGAGATATGAGCGGCGTCGAGATCATCTAGCGACTGTGCAAAAGGGTATCATCGCGATGAAGAAGCAGGAACAACGGGCTTCGAAGCTGCGTACCTATCTTGGCCTTTGGTAAGCTTCTCCGTTGAGCGGCGTCGCCGGCCGGAAAACATAGCGGCCGCGCTCGGGTACCGCGAGCAGAGCAAACCTTTCAGCCAAGGCTCCCAGTTTTTCCTCCACCTCGGGTCCTTGGATTGGGCGACCATGCCCGGCCACAAGAATGTCAGGATGCAGCGCCGCCAACGTTGCCGCCGATGCAGCGGCTGCGACCCAGTCGATGGTAAAGTAGGCCGGCGGCCCCTTCATCTCGCCTCGTTGGACCAGCACCGCCCATGCCGATTCCTGGCGAGTGGTTATGACGGCATCTCCCGAGATCAAACATCGGTCGCGCACGCGCCAGAGGCTGATGTGTCCTGGGCTATGACCTGGTGTGTGAATCCAGCGCCAATCGCTAAGAAACGGTACGGCGCCGGATGGGGGCAACTCCACGATCTCGCGCAGGTCGATCGGACCGCGGGGGTAAATCTTCGAAATCCATGCCATCAGGCCCCCTCCTACTTGAGGATCAGCAGGCGGGTAGGAGGCCTGTCCTTGAAGATAGGGCAGTTCGAGAGGGTGGGCGTAGACTGGAGCGTCCCATTTCTTGGCAAGCGCTTGTACAGATCCGATGTGATCGAAATGCCCGTGCGTCAGGATTATCGCGGCGGGTCGAGCTCCGGCACCGAAACGTCTCTCTGCGGCTCGCTCGATAAATTTTGATGCCCCCGTCAAGCCGGTGTCGATGAGAACCCAACCTCGGTCGCCCGCCTCCGGCCTGCCGATCATCACAATATTGACGATGAATAATCGCAAATATGCTACGTCGCCGGTAAGGGCTGATTGGCTCGCTATCGATGCAGGGCGTAAAAGCAATCGCTCGCGCATGTTAGCCTCCCTTGGGCAAAGTCCTCCTCTAAGCTATGGCATGCGAAAAGGTTCCCGTCAGGCCGGCGTCTTGTGGACGTCACGTGATTGCCAAGCGCTAGATTGCGCTTGCACTGCTGCTACATCCTTGAAATGAAAGAATAAGCCCCGGGAACCATCAAGCTCCGGATGAAGCGAAGACCCTTGCTGGCTTCGATGGCAGCCTTGGCCTCGTGCAGGACCGCCAAAAAGCTGGTGTGACAGGAGCATAAACTGGGTATGGAGACCACCGACATCGGTTTGCCCTCGTCCATCGGCGGCCACATCGGTGATGGAGAAGTCTTTGACTTTGTATTGGATCGGCCATTTATACTTTAATTTAATACCACCTTGATGCCAGAACCCACAGCCTTGAGAAGGAATTCTTTTGCGGGTTTGTCGCCAGCCAACGTAGGATAGGCCAGGTTGAGCAGCGGATGGTACAGGTACCAGGAGTCCATGGCATTGGCATCCTTGTCCTCCCCGACGTCGGGGAAGTAGCGCCGGACGCTCTTCAGTTCGCTGTCGTAGAACTTGGCGATACTTTCCGGAATGATGCCGCGATGGGACGCGGTTTGCCCCGCCTGGCGCCGTAGCCGCGCATCGCCGTAAGGAGGGAAAGCTGAACCATGCTGTCGGGTATTCCGCGTCGGTGTAGGGCCGAGCATAACGAGCGCCATACTTTTTCAGCGTCGCCTTCGCCGAGGCGTCGAGGTCGGCCAGCGTCCGCTCGGCTCGCCAGACCCAGTCTCGACAAACTGTGTCGGGACGATGCAGGGCTGTATAGGCGGTCGTCAACATCTGGCGAAAATGACGGGCGGCGTCCGTTTCGGCGTAGATGTTACACCGACGCGTAGCAAGAATCGCATCGGAAATCACGACCTGCTCGCCGGCCGGCAGTCGCTTGATCGCCTCTATTGGTATGATAGCCCGGTGGCTCGGCTACTCTCCGCCCACCACGCCCTCTGGCTTGGTTTCCATCGCTGGAAGTAGCCATTCAGGCTCGTGAGATCCTGGAGGTAGAGCACGCATCCGAAGTCAGGCTTTGTTATGCGGAAATAGATCAGAGCTGTGTTCAGGCCGCGCTGCGCCGCTTCCACCGTCCCCTCGGTTCGCAGCGGATCCAGATTGCGACTCAAGGGTAGATGTCGCGCGGGACATAGGCGAGCGATAGCGGCGCCGAGGGCCGTAGCGAGACGCGGATGCGCAACCGGCCCAAATGCGCATCCAGGTCCTGAAGTGTGACGTTATGCGCGCCCATGTAGCCGGCGATGCTGATTTGGAGTTCCTCGGACCGGCCTTCTCCATGCGTGCGGAGAATTCGCCGCCCGGAATGTAGGCGGCGCGAACGGCTACGCCGCCCTCGCCTTCGCTCATTGCGACGATCCAAACGGAACCACGCCCCCGCAGAGCTACCACAGAGAGCAACCCCAGCGGGCGTTTCGTCAAGCTTTTCAGAGAGGAGCCTGCCGCCCGGCCCAGAAGATGAGGGTTCGCCGTAGCGCCGAGCTCGATATTTTTCTTTGGCATGCTGCTTTCCTTCTCTGGCCGCTATTGCATAACCCGCTGGCTGGCAGTTGGTTTTGGCAATACGGATTCTAGAAGGCGCTCGCCGGAGGGATTATCCTGATGCTCCTGGGTAGCGGAACGTGACTTGGGTCAAAAGGCAATCGAGCGGCCATTGCGGCGGCTGTCGCTGATCGCCGGGCCATCAGGCCCCCTCCAATCGCTGTCAAACTATTGCAAGATGTGTTCGGCATGCCGTGGTATAGTAATCGGAAACGCGTGGCACGTACCTGTCTATATTCGGCGTTCCCCCTGGAGGCCTGCTATGCAGAAGCACGGCCGTAGACAGCCTAAACCCTCGGAGCCGCACACGACTCCGCCGCTGAGCGCAGCCTTTATAGCTGTTGTTCTGCTTTGGGCGGCCGGGCTGGTTTGGTTCCTCTTTCTGACTGGCGGGTGATATTCCTTGTTTCCATTTGCGCTCCCAGGCTTATGGTATGCTGGACGTCACGGATATCGTCGTGGATCTGTTCGCGCAGCGGCTGGGGAAAGCCAGTTCCGCTATCGTTCCCGGATTTCGCGAGCTCGTGGCAGTGGATCCGTAAAGTGCAGATCGGCGGCCGCGGACGCGGACGGTATCACATGCCCACAACAGCCTCGGTCCATGGGAGACGGTCCGTGGGCTAGGATCGCGTAGGCGTCGCCAAGGTCGTTCAGGTATGCCGGCATCAGCAAAGCAGTCGCTTCCCCCTCCTTCGCCCTTCCGCTCGACACCCGCCCGATGGAGGCGAAACGAGCGGACGCGATACTCGACGACGAGGGCGTCTGGCTGTACGAGCCCAAATGGGACGGCTTTCGCTGTCTTGCCTTCAAGGCCGATGATGTCGTCGACATTCGCGCCAAATCCGGCAAGCCCCTGACGCGCTATTTTCCTGAACTGGTCGAGTTGCTGCGCGGCTTGGCGGCATCGCAGTTCGTGATCGACGGAGAGATCGTCATCGAGCTCTGCGGCACATATTCTTTCGATGCACTGCAGATGCGGCTTCATCCGGCGGAACGCCGCATTCGCCGGTTGGCTACCGAAACGCCGGCCAAGCTGGTGCTGTTCGACATGCTGGCCGACGACCGGGGCCAGGTTCTGACGGGTCATCCGCTCTCCAAGAGACGATCGGCCCTCGAGGCCTTCGTGAAGTCCTCGAACCCGCCCGGACATTGAGCTTTCGCCGGCCACTTTCGACCCTAGCGTGGCTGAGGCCTGGCTGAGAGGCGCAGGTCAGGGAAAAACTGATAGTATCGTCGTCAAACGTCGTGACGATCTGTACATTTCCGGCGAACGCAGGATGGTCAAGGTCAAGCGAATGCGGACCGCCGACTGCGTAGTCGGCGGCTTCCGTTATCTTGCGGACAGACGCGAGGTCGGCTCCCTGCTGCTCGGTCTCAATGACACAAAAGGCAAACTCGACCACGTCGGCTTCACCTCCACCCTTGCCAATGAAGAGCGAGGCGCTTTGACCCGCCGTCTGGAGGCGCTGCGCGAGCCTCCCGGCTCTACCGGCGACGAGCCCGATGGTCCCAGCCGATGGAGCACCGAGCGGAGCAGCGCGTGGGAACCGCTGCGACCGGAACCGGGGGTCGAAGTGCGATTTGACCACGTGTCCGGCAACCGTTTCCGCCATGGCACGAAGCTGTTGCGGTGGCGACCAGACAAGGCACCCCAACAATGCACATTCGACCAGTTGAGCTAGGCAATTGCCCGCCGGCCCCCGCGCTGAGTGCCGCGCGGGCCATTAGTTGGCTGCCGAAACGAGCGGGGCATCCATCCGAACTCCGAGACGGGTGAGGTCACATGCCTGCCCAGACGGGCGCTACAATGCCCAGGCTCTGGTCAATGCTCCTCCAGACGGGACTCAATCCGAAGATTGACGATGTCGCACCTCGTCGAACGGGTCACGATGAAATGTACCGCCTCTGCAATCTCTTCAGCGGCAAGCATTTCCTGCTTCGCGATAGCTTCGTCCTGTTCCTCCGGCGACGATTCCTGCATGTCGCTTTTCACCGAACCCGGCTGGATGGAGCTCACCCGGATATTCTTGTCCGCGACTTCCTTGCGGAGGGTCTCCGAAAAAGCGTCGATGCCGGCCTTCGTCGTGGCGTAGACGCTCGAGCCCGGAGACTTGAGTTCCGCGCTGATCGAACTCATGAAGATGAGCTGCCCCCCGCCCCCGGTCCTCATGCGGTCAATCGCAGCCTTGGCGCAGCTCGTATAGGCGACCAGGTTCGTCTCCACGACATAGCGCCAGTCCTCTTCCGACGCCTCGTCGAGAGGGTCGGCCGAAATGCCCGCATTGGCGATCAGGATATCGATGCCGCCTAACTTGGAATCGAGTTCCGAGAAGATGCGTTGGATATCGCCCCGCTCCGCGACGTCCGCGGTCAAGCCGTATACCTTGCCGGATAGACCCTCTGCCTTGGTCAACGTCTCGTTGAGCACGTCTTCATTTCTGCCCAAGGTGAGAACGTCTTCTCCTTCTTGAGCCATTAGCAGCACTATGGCGCGCGGCCAATACCTGTCGTGCCGCCTGT
>Ga0182738_1000360_pt1 | contig 66659 bp, 72 predicted proteins | sample eDN5th30CBELigMG_FD_128876 | JGI IMG/M metagenome (GOLD analysis project Ga0182738, IMG submission 128876) | Enriched Miracle-Growth compost microbial communities from Emeryville, California, USA - eDNA 5th pass 30_C BE-Lig MG (version 2)... ... | reverse complement strand
GCGTAAAATTCTCCTCTTTTACCCAAAGAATGATAAAAATTGTCGCAATAAGAACAATAAAACCGGCACTAGCAAAGGCGCTTCTATTGCCTACCAATTCCGCAATAAGTCCTCCAAGCAATGGACCCACAATGCCCCCTGTAGCTGATGCAGTAGAAATCATCGAAAGTGCATACCCTGTTTTATGAGATGGAGTATTCGTCCCAACCAACGCAATTGCTCCAGGAATAAACCCTGACAATAGTCCTTGCAAAATCCGCAAAATCAATAATTGATAAGGATTAGTAACAAAGGCTGCAAGTGTATAAACAACAAACAAAACAAATCCCGCGCGAATAATCATCGGTTTCCGGCCGTATTTATCTGCGACTCTTCCCCAAAATGGCGAAGACAAAGCACCTGCAAAAAAAGCAGCACTGAATAATAAGCCTGACCATATTTCCGTATGTTCATGTACATGCAATTCCAATAAAAAAATCGGCAAAAAAGGAATTACCATATGAAAACTAGCTGCTGTAAAAAATACTCCCACCCATAGTACCAGTAAATTTCGCTTCCATGTTGCCATCATACCGCTCTCCTTATGTACCATTAGCATCTGCAATTTTAGCTAACTCAGTATATATTAATATTCTTCTATTATCATATCATTCGTTTATTTATTTTTACATACGAAATATTTGGTTAACGAATAAAAATATTTTAGAGAGCATCCTTCTTTAGTAAACCTTCCTCTGAAAATTCACTGCAGCACTTTTATTTTGGCTGTTTTCGCATACTTGGTTGTTTTTTAGTATAGTCAAATTGTAAGAACAAGTTCGTTCCCTTGCGCTCCAGACACTCGCTTTCCGCGGGGAGGAAGCTTGAGCTTGAGCCTCCTCGGGCTTCTTGTTGTGGGGTCTTAAGCTTCCTTCTTGTTCCCGCAGGAGTCGAGTGTCCTCCGCTCCATTTCACTAAGTCTATAAAGTTCAACTAATCGGGCTTTTATGGGCAAGTTTCCACCCACCTAGATTTTTCATTTCTTCTTATCCTCTCTTAGGTGGGGGGCAAAAGCCCGTTAATGCCGGATAAAAAGTGGAGTCAAAAGCAATAATCTTTATGAAAACAGCCTTTATTTTTAAAGACAATAAATAGACAGAAATAAGGAGCATGATCTAATAAACCATGCTCCTTTGTTTGCTATTCTTTCTAAAAAAATCGCTTTTTCCAAAAAACAATTGCAGTGACACCTGATAAAACAAATGCAAGAATGATTGCGATCATAAATGAATATCGGTAATCTTGAAAAGGAATAGCAACATTCATTCCATAAAAACTAGCCACCATTGTCGGCAGAGAAAGAATAATGGTAAATGAGGTTAAAAACTTCATGACAATATTTACGTTGTTTGAAATAACCGATGCAAAAGCATCCATCATTCCACTTAAAATAGATGTATGTGTTTCTGCCATCTCAATTGCCTGCTGATTTTCAATGATAACATCTTCCAACAATTCCTGATCATCCTCATACATTTTCAGATAATTGCTTCTCAGCATTTTTTGCATAACAATGTTATTCGATTTTAGAGATGTTGTAAAATACACCAAGCTTTTTTCTAAATTCAGCAAAGAAAAAAGTTCTTTATTTTTCATGGATTGATGAAGTTCCTTTTCAATAAAGTCTGTTTTTTTGCTTATCTGCTTTAAATATTTTAAATAAGATGTAGCCATCAAATAAAGAATCTGCAAGGAAAATCTTGTTTTTTTATACGTAAAAAAGCTCTTTACTTTCCCGCTTGACAAGTCCTGAAAAATGGGATTGTCTTTTAAACAAACAGTAATAAAACAATGTTTGGCAATAATTATGCCCAAAGGGATCGTATCATAGATGGGAAGATTATTCTCATCCATCGACACTAAAGGCACATTAACAATAATTAAAGTATTTTCCCCGTCCTTTTCAATTCTGGATCGCTCCTCCTCATCTAAAGGATCCTTTAAAAACTCTAATGGCACTTCTACTGTTCTAGCAATATCCAAAATCTCTTCTTCAGTCGGGTTTATTAAATTTATCCAGCATCCATTTGAAATTTTTTCTGCTTCTTGAAGTACTCCTTGCTCATTTGATAAATAGATTTTCAGCATACTATAACCTCCTCATTTTATGAGAAAGTCAAAAATCACTGCCACAAAGCTGAACTTTTACCAGTATTCAAATCTGTGAAGAATCGGTCATTAATGACTTTCTCTTTGCAAGACCTGGGCTCGGGATCTGGTTCCATCCGCTTTTGACTACTCATAAAAATTCAACTCCTTTCCATTACTTATTGCCAATAGAATACTTGGGGGTTCATTCGAATACCCCAACATTCTATTCGATAAACACGCCATTGTAAACTAATTTCTTTTTTCTTTCCAAAAAGGCTGCTTTATTTGTGGAATCGAATGATATTTATTCTGATAAAGTTTATGAAAGGAAAACGAGAAAAAGACACTTGGATGCAAGTTCAATGGATGAGCAAAAAGGGATTATATTACTACTAGGGGTAAGCCTTAGAAATGACAATCAATCTATGCAAAAAGAAGCTTAAAAATGAAAAGAGAGCATATTGCTTAAGATGCTCTCTTTTCCCTCTACTTTCCGTGCCATTCATGCTCCGCAAAACAGATTGAGTATTCTGTTTTAAAATCATTACTTCTTCTCTCTCAAAATATTAGATATGTTTAAAATTTGCAAAATAATTTATAAAGAATATATTCAAACAGATGAAAATTGGGAGAAATTCATATATATCAGACTGTACTTTGATAATCAGGAGTTTACCATTGCAGAAATTGATTACTCCAAGCTCTTTGTCTCAAAAAATTTCTATATAGTAGCAGGCAATAAACTTAGATGCATTTCCCAATAAAACAAAAAGTAATAATTATTAAAGGAGCTTCAGTGGTTGCCAAATTTTTTAATCTGCTTGCATATTCCTCTATCCATGTCTATTCCGCTTAATCAGAGAATAATTAAGCAAAATAGACATTAACCCACAGAAAATTATTTTAAAGCACCCCAACTTACTGAATAAAGCTGTAATCCTATGAATTTTTTTCAATCATACTATTCATTGTATCTAATTTGGCAGTGACCTTTTTAGCATAAGTATAGTCGCCATAGCAGTAAGGATATCGAAAGTTCAATTTATCATGATTGCATGTATAAATAGATGGAGATTTCTCCACCATGTATTCAGAATAGGTTTTAGCTAATTTTTCACTATGTGTTGACTTTTTATTTGCTACAAAATCAATATATCCTGGTCCCATATTATAACTTTGCACAATGGTTTCTAAATCGACCCCCAGCTTCTCCCCATATTTATACATCTCAGAAAAATGAAAAACTCCCTGTTTTATGCTTTTATCAGGGGTATTAATTTCATTTCTTTTTAACCCTGCAGATTCGGATGATTGCATAGGATCATTTCCTTTCCCATGACTTTCTTGATCCATAATGGCTAATAGCACAGGAGCAAATTCATCTGCACTCAAATCATTCTCTTCCAACTCGCTTGAAATGGCCGGCAGATATTTTATTAATCTCTTTTCATTGCTTTGTTTAAGTATATTTCCTGTTAATATGTATCCTCCATATAAAACTATTGCTGCTATGAAAAGAATGTTGACTGCTGCTTTTCTTTTCTTTTTCATTTTTATCCCTCGTCAATACAAAATTATAATAATGAAAGAGATAAACTCAAATTGCACTATAAAAATCTGTCTATTTTTATAAATAACTTTTTCTTATTAATGAAATAACGTTATCTATCCTATAAATTAGGTCTACGAAAATATTTGCTGCAATGTTTATCTACTTATTATTGAATCCTTCCTCATTATACAAGAAAAACTGTTCCATTTCTTTTTTCAACCTATAAATTTATATAAAAAAACAGCTGCCTGATTGACAGCTGAATAAGGAATAAAACAACTATTAAATTAGTCTCCCACACAGATCTATAGAATAAGGGCATAATAAATTCAAAAGATATACATTAAGAGAATCCACAGCCCCTTCTTAAACTTTATCATTAATTCATACCATGATTAACAAGAAAAGATGAGATAACCATAGAAACACTTATTTATTCGAATAAAATATGCGGACTATCTGTAACCTTAAAACAAGCCTAGTTAGTAATGAAAAAAATGCTCTTCTTCCCATTTCCAGCTTTATCAATCAAAATATGACCTGCATGTAAATCTCCATGAATAAGCCCTGTGTTTTTCGGCCACATCTCATCATTTTGTATCCATGCTTGCCACCTGGTCCACAGAGATTCAGCTACACCAATTTTTTCTTTTACAGCTTTCATACGTTCTTCCATTGACTGTTTCGCTTCTTCAGGGGTATGAACTGTTAATCCAGCTGCAAGAGCTTTTTCCTTTGGTACATTATGCAAGGCTACTAACACTTTTCCTAATGTCTTATGGAAACATTCCGGTATATTATTAATATCTATTTCCCAAACATAATTTTGAATTACGTGATCGATTGTCCCTGAGGGTATTCCATTTCGACTTCTGTAAACTTCGGCATTAAGATTTCTCCTCAAATCAACTTTTTAAAAACATAAAAACAATTAATTTATTTGTTTTTATAATAATTAAACCTAAATAACCTGTCAAGCAGCCACCCTATTTTTTCCTCTATCCACAAAAACCAACTGACATTCACATGGATAATCCACTTATTGCTTAATAAAGTGAACCTTCAATCAGTGGGGGTTTTACTGCCCGTTAATGCCAGATAAATCCTGCATAAAAACGCCCCCAAATTCGCAAAAGACTTTTTAACGAAATTGGGGGCGTTTTATTTACTCCTTTTACAAAAGTTCTCTGTTTACAAAAATTAAGGCTGTTTTCTAAAAGATTGTTGCTTTTGAACAGGCTGACGAAATACACTTCTTTTTCCGCGAGTAACGCCTGAGCCTCCTCGTCGCATACGCTTCTGTGGCGCCCGATTCTTTCCCGCATTCCCATAGGAGTCTACGTGTATTCCATCTGCTTGAACCTATTTCTTCCATTTCCCCTGTTAAAAACAACAAAGTTTACGAAACCAGCCAAAATTAAAGGGGGTGCCAAAACCACCCTTTTCTTGATTGTGCTTCAGGTGCCACACTTACTTGAACCTTATAGCAAATCTTCAAAAAGCTTAATATTGGTAGCAAATTTTGGAACAGTTTGAGATTCTTCAGCAGATTCGACTAATTTTACGACCATTTTATTATAAGGTGTCGGAATTCCCGTGCCTTTTGCCAGCCTTGGAACAACTCCATTTATATAATCAATTTCAGTTTTGCGTTTCTTTTCAAGATCCTGTAGCATACTAGCCTTTAATAGTCTGGAAGGTTCCATTATGCGCCGAAGTGTTTGCATACGTTCAGGAATATCCCTTTCGCTATTTATTTCCAATGATGCAATATCAAAACCATTCATTTTTGCAAACTTCACTCCATTTGCGCGCCCTACCTTGATGGTTTCGTCTATGATATGTGCCGCACTTGCAATAGCAATTTCATTGTCAAGAATATCTCCATATTCTCCATTCAGTGCTGCCGATAAACCGCTGAACGCATTGTTAATGAGTAATTTTGACCACTTCGTTCCAACAAGATTATCCGAAATATGTGTTCCTCCGACATGATCTAAAATTAATTTGATGCGTTGAATTCTTTCTGTTGTTGCACCAGTCAATTCGCCAATTTGAAAAGCATAAGTTTTAAACCGGCTAAACTCTGTTGTTAACTTCGATACCCCCCGTTCTATATACGTAGCCCCAAATTCAACCGAACCTGCAATAATACGTTCCCGGCCAACAATGGATGCCACCTTTTCTTCAGGTATGCCGTTTTGCAGGGAACATACTACACTATCATCTCCTAGAAACGGCAGCAATTCATTTAGAACAGAATCATTAAATAACTGTTTCGTTAACAGCAAGACTAAATCATATATCCCTGACATTTGATCAGGAGTAATAGCTCTCACTTTTGCTTGGAACTCTGTTGTACCGATAATTTTTGCCCCATCATTATTTAATGCGTTAACATGTGCTTGGTTGACATCAATTAGTTCTACTTCCTCTTCGCCTTGTGCTGATATATAGGCTCCAATAATGGTTCCTAATGAACCTGCTCCATAAACTGCGATTCTCATTGCATTTTCTCCTTATTCTTCTGTCAAATAATTATACACTAGTTGTGCGTATTTAAAGTTATATCTGTTAGAATATACGGTGCTGAAATTTGGAATAAAAAAAGCTGCAGCATCTCTCGTCATATAAAACCTAATTTTATTTTTATTTATTTCTTTCCAAGAAATGTTCATTGTAAATCCCTTTCTAATATGCTTAATTTATCACTATTTAACGGACTTTTGCCCCCACCTAAGAAAGATGGGAGAAAACTAGGTAAGTTTAGATTCAACTAACAGCCAGTGGGAATGGAGGATGAACAGACTATTGCACTTATACATGAAGAAAACCCTGACTTCGCAAATAAAATTTTTGCGAAGTCAGGATTTTTTAGAAAAAGCCTACTTTTTAGGGTTATAATTTCATTTTCAACTGCACAACACACTCCACATGCGCTGTATGCGGGAACATATCAACAGGCTGAATATACTCTACTTTATATTCTTTTGCCAAATAATCAATATCCTTGGCAAGTGTAGACGGATTGCATGATACATAAACAAATTTTTTCGGTTTTACTTTTTTGATGGCATCCAGCAGTTTGCGGTCGCAGCCAGTTCTCGGCGGATCTACTACTACAACATCCGGTCTAAAGCCCTCTTCCACCCATTTGGGCAGCCAGTATTCCGCTGTGCCTGTAACATATGTGGCATTTTTAATATTATGGCGGGCTGCGTTTTGCTGTGCATCTATTACTGCTGCTTCAATTGTATCCATGCCGCGGACTTCGCTTGCGCCATCTGCTAGCCATAAACCAATTGTGCCTACACCACAGTAGGCATCGGCGATTTTTTCTTTGCCTGTTAAATTTGCCGCTGTTTTCACTTCATCATACAATTTTACGGTTTGAATCGGATTTAATTGAAAAAATGCTCGTGCCGATAATTCAAAGTTTAGGTCTCCTAATGTTTCTTGGATTACTTCTTCTCCGCTTAAATGCAATGTTTTTTCGCCAAAAATAAGGGACGTTTTATTGCCGTTAATATTTTGCACCAATGATTTGACCTCAGGTAGCCTTTTTTGGATTTCTGCCATAATCATTTTTTTGCGCGGCACTTCCTTTTGTGTCGTAATAAGCACTACTTGCACTTCTCCTGATTGAAAGCCTGCCCGTGTCACAATCGTGCGGACAATTCCTTTTTGAGTTCGTTCGTTATAAATAGGAACATTCAGTTCTTCTAGTATTTTTCTTACTTCCTCTGATACTTTATTGGTTAATGGATGCTGAACCATGCAGTTCTGCACAGGAACAAGACGGTGGGAATCTATTCCATATAATCCCGCAATAATTTTCCCATTTTTTTGCTGGCCGATTTGAAATTGGCTTTTATTGCGATAATTCCATGGTTCCTCCATGCCTATTGTTGGACGAATATCTAATTTTTCCACATTTAGCTTTGTGTGCCGTTCCAAAGATTGAAGAACAATGTCTCTTTTTTCCTTCAGCTGCTGATCATATGCTAAATGCTGCAGCTGACATCCGCCGCACTGTTCATAAATTGGACATGGAGCTTTTACACGGAAGGGAGAGGATTTGCGGATCTTTTTCACTTTTCCTTCTGCAAATTTAGGCTGCACTTTTGTTGCTTCGACCACCACTTCTTCACCAGGAAGGGCCCCAGGAACAAATACCACTTGGCGTTTAAAGTATCCTACACCTTCTCCATTAATTCCCAAACGTTTTATTGTCAACGGAAAGGTTTGTCCTTGCGTCAATTTTACCGAATTTGTTTGCTGATTTTCTTTCATTCATCATACCTCTACATTATCTATAAAAATTTTATTACTTTTTATCATGACACTATTCTTTTAATACTAATACTTCTTTGGCTTAATATCCAGTAAAGGTGAAAAGTAAAATCCTCCAGAATGGGGCTGGAGGATTTTATTCTCAGTTTTACTCTGTTTATTTTTAGTTCTGCTAAATTTATTTTCAATTTTTCTTATTTATCGATTTTTCGATAAAAATCGACATGAACCAGACTTCTTCTTAATTAACCATCTCTTGCTTTATGCTTATATCATCCAAGCTTTTGAAAGTATATCCTCGTTTCTTTAAATCTTTAATTGCTTGTTCCAGCGCATCTGCATTATCCTTCGAAACCGTATGCAAAAGCAAAATGCATCCTGGATGGACTTGTGCCATAATGTTATCATAGCTGTATTTCCATCCCTTTTGCTGGTCCGTTTTCCAATCCACAAAAGCAAGTGACCAGAATACTTGTGTATAGCCCATTTCTTTTGCTATTTTTAATGTTCTTTCACTAAAGATCCCTCGCGGCGGACGCAAATAAGTCATGCCCTTTTTTCCTGTTAATTTTTCTGTTTCCGCAACAACACTTTCTAATTCCGTTTTTAGCTTTTCATCTGATACTTGAGTAAAATCTGGATGGTGATATGAATGGTTTCCAATTATATGTCCTTCATTTGCCATTCTTTTCACTAAATCAGGAGCTGTTTTTAAATAATGCCCTGTAATAAAAAATGTGCCAGGCACTTTTTCCTTTTTTAAAACATCTAAAATTTTTCCTGTATAGCCATTTTCATAGCCATTATCAAATGTTAAATATAATACTTTTTTATCTGTATTTTCTTTATAATACGATCCATATTTAGACAGAAGATCATCTAATTCTTTTCCCGCCTCCGCTGGTGTTTCATTTACTGCCTTTTTGAATCCCCAATGAATTGGCTGATTTGACACAGCACTCGCTGGAGCTAAGTTAATTCCAAAAAACAAACATAGCATAAAACCATATCTCAAAATATGCTTCACTTTTTCTCCTCCTTATACAGCCTTTTTCTTATTGTTTGTGATGAAAGAGAAAAAATGCTTGGATATAAATAGCAAAAAGCAGCGCTGTCTAGCCGCTGCTTAAAGCCCTTTATTTGAAAACTGGATCTTTGAACTGAGCAAGCTTTTCCAAAGAAGATTGTTCGACATCTTTATGCAAGGAATTTCCATGCGAATCCATTGTAACAACCGCTTTAAATCCTTCCACTTTTAAATGCCACATTGCTTCTGGAATTCCAAATTGCATTAAATCGACGCCTTCTACAGATTTGATGCAATCTGCATAGTATTGGGCTGCACCGCCAATTGCATTTAAATAAACACCGCCATGTTCTTCTAATGCTGTTAATGTTTTTGCACCCATGCCGCCTTTTCCAATTACTGCCCGAATGCCAAATTTTTTCATGATATCTCCTTGATAAGGCTCTTCTCGGATGCTTGTTGTCGGACCTGCTGCTTTGACATGCCATTTGCCATCTTCATCCTTCAGCATAACCGGTCCACAATGATAAATAATTTGGCCATTTAAATCAATAGGAGCATCATTTGTGCTTAAGTATTTATGAATGGCATCTCTGCCCGTGTACATCATGCCATTAATTTGCACTACATCGCCTACTTTTAGCTTGCGGATATCTTCTTCCCTAATTGGAGCCTGCAATGTGATGACATCTTCTTTATCAGCAGAAGGATTTTGCCCCTGTTCTTTGCTGAAATCGATTTTTTCTCCCTCTTGATATTTCCACTCTGCGATTTCCCCACTATCTGCATTTACTTTTACAGCAAGTCGGCGAAATGCCCAGCAGTTGTATGCAACGGATACAAAAAAGCTTGCAGGAATTCTATTCATCACGCCAATTTTGCAGCCCAAAAGAGTTGTTTCTCCGCCAAATCCCATTGTACCAATGCCAAGCTTATTCGCATTTTCCAAAATATACTCTTCCAATTCTGCCAATTCAGGGATTGGGTTCGTATCATCTACCGAGCGGAAAAGCTGCTCTTTCGCTAAATCATAGCCAGCCGAACGGTCTCCCCCAATGCCTACACCAATAAACCCAGCGCTGCAGCCTTGTCCTTGCGCTTGGTAAACAGAATGCATAATGCATTTTCTAATGCCATCTAAATCTCGGCCAGCTCTCCCTAATCCTTCAAGCTCACATGGCAGGCTATATTGAATGTTTTTGTTTTCGCAGCCTCCGCCTTTTAAAATCAGCGCTAATTCAATATAATCTTTTTCCCACTGCTCAAACTTAATCACAGGAGTGCCTGCTCCTAAGTTATTTCCGCTGTTTTCCCCCGTTAATGAATCAACAGAATTCGGTCTTAGCTTGCCGTTTTTTGTGGCCAATTCCATCGCTTCATAGATAGCCGCTTTAATCTCAAGCTGATTTGTTTTAATTGGTGTTTTTATTTTAAATGTCGGCAACCCAGTATCTTGACAGATTGGTGATACTTCCTCATCCGCCATGCTGATATTTTGCGTGATGGTCGCTAAGCTCATGGCTGAACGTGTACCAGCGCTTTCTAATGCTTTTGCCTTTTTAATCGCTCTGCGCACATCTTTTGGAAGATTTGTGGAAGTTTCCACAATCAGTTGATAGATGCTTTGCTTTAAATTATCCAAATACATTTTGCTCTTCCCCCTTAAGAACCCAAACCATTAATTTTAAATGCCATCTGCCCAAATATTCAAAAAAACTTCCTATTAAAAAGTATACTCTTCTTCAGGAAATGTGAGAAGTAATATGCAATCGTTTTCAATCAATAATATGTTGTTTTCTATGAAAAACTTATTTATCTTTTTTAGAAAGAAGGGCCATTTTCACATAGATCCTAAACCTTTCGAAAAAAAATAAAACCCAAAGATGTCTCTTGGGCTTCAAAATATAAATGGAATTCATTTTGCCAAATTTCCAAGCGCTTAAAAAGCCCAAATATATCACTTGGGCCAGGTGCCTTTTTATAGCTCTCTATGTTTAAACTCATTGCATTTTGATTCAATATCATCAATCATTTCAATTAAGCGGTCAATATCTTCTAATTCCGCTTCTTCTGGATCGATTGCATCCAATACCTCTAAAAACATATTTAATCTTGTTTTCAAAAAATCTACTTGCTCATTTTTGCCTGTAATAGAATTGCCCAATATATTTCTCTCCCTTCACTGCTGTATCCATCCTATCGAATTTTTTAGCTTTCGGCAATATTTTCCCGATTCTTTCCTCTTTATAGATTGGCACATTTTTTATATTTTTACACATGCAAGTAACTTTTTCTACTGACAAAAAAACACCATCATGATTGAATAATCCTGATGGCCATTTATGATAGACTATTAATAACATGCATTTTCCAAACATAAGCATTTAAAGAGCAGGATCACTACTTATCATACGATTGCCTTGAACAGCAGGAAGATTCTCTTCATCCTGATGCTTAGTTGATTCCAAATTTGGCATAACAGTATTTCCAGCTTCTTTTATTTTTCCTGTAATTGATTTTATTTCGCCCTTGGAATGCTGCAGAGTATCCATTGTTTCTTGTTTAATTTCTTTTACATCGCTAGTCCGTGCAGAAACCGTCCGCTGTATCTGTTCATAAAGGGCCTGTCCATCACGCAAGGCATCTTTTAATATCGCTTGCGCATAATGAAGCTTTTCACTGATCTGTTCTTTTGCTTCTTTTGGATTTTCTTTTATTTCATAAAACAGTTTTCCTGAGTTAGTTTTTATATTCTCAAATTTTCCTAAAACATTTTTCCTTGTAGTCGAATCGAGGAGAGAAAATGCAGTACCAATGAGTCCACCTATTACCATACCAGTCATTAATTTATTACGCTTTGCGTTAGACATATAAGCCATCTCCTTTTTTCAGTCTTGTTGTTCTTTTCCCTGCTCGACAGATTTTAAACAAAAAAGAGTTTGACATTACGATGTTTTCGCTCAATAATGACTAAAGATTTTAATGAAGAAGGAGCAATATCATGATTTCTCAAAAAACATCCATAAATCCTAAGATAGATCCATGGGAAGCATATATGGATATACAGCAGCATGGCAAACTGACACTTTCCAATATAGAATTTACTACTACTACTTTATGCAATATGCGATGTGAGCACTGTGCTGTCGGCTATACCTTGCAGCCAAAAGATCCTAATGCGCTTCCTATTGATTTATTAATTAACCGATTAGAAGAAATTCCACATTTGCGTTCTATCAGCATTACAGGCGGAGAACCGATGATGAGCACCAAATCTGTAGAGAATTATGTAGTGCCATTATTTAAATATGCACATAGCCGCGGAGTCAAAACGCAACTAAATTCTAATTTAACACTAAGTTTACATCGTTATGAGCCAGTTATTCCCTATTTAGATGTTCTGCATATTTCCCATAATTGGGGAACAGAAGAGGAATTTGCGGAGCGGGGATTTGCAATGATGACGAAAAAGCCGTCTTATGAACAGCGCGGGAAATTATTTCAAAATATTATTACTAACAGTCGTGCATTAGTGGAAGCTGGTGTGGTGGTATCGGCAGAAACAATGCTCAATAAACGGACTCTTCCTTATTTAGAGCATATTCACCGACAAATTGTCGATGAAATGAAATGTCAGCGCCATGAAATACATCCTATGTACCCATCTGACTTTGCTTCAACCCTAGAAACTCTTTCTTTAGAAGAGATTAGAGAAAGCATTAACCATCTTTTAGATATTCGTGATGAAAATGTCTGGATGCTCTTTGGAACCCTGCCGTTTTACCCATGCAACAGCAAAAAAGAAGATCTTGACCTTTTAAATCGCTTATACAACACAAAAAATGTAACTGTACGTAATGATCCTGATGGCCGTTCTCGCTTAAATGTTAATATTTTTACTGGGGATGTCATCGTTACAGATTTTGGTGATACACCAGCATTAGGAAACATTAAACATGATCATTTAGAGGATATCTTCCAAAAATGGATGCAAACAGATTTAGCCTCTTCCCTTAATTGCCACTGTCCAAGTGTCCGCTGCTTAGGACCCAATGTATTAGTGAAAAACAGCTATTATAAAGATATCGACTTTTCTGTAAGAAAAGCACTTATTTCTAGATAACAAAAATTCTTCAAATAAAGTTCTGACCACCTAGATTTTTCGTTTCCCTTACTCTCCCTTAAGAGGGGAATTGGAAAACTCGTAAAGGCATGATAAAATTCAGAAACCCAAAAATGGATGCAGTTTTCACCTATTGCATCCATTTTTTATTACTATTATCTTGGTTTATCACTTGCTACGAATCCAAATGATACATGATCCTGCACTGGAATCCATGCGCCAATGCCTTGTGATGTCACATTTTTAACAACAATTGTTTTTTTGCTGCCTTTTAACATTAAATACACTTCTCCATACGTAACTTTTCCTTTTTCATTTACTGCTGGAGCATAGCCGTATAAATAGCCAAGCTTTTTGGGTGGAATATTATAGACATGGTCTTTTTTTGTTCCAACTCCAATTACTGTTTCAAATCCAAGAGATAATCCAGAGTTTTGTGTTGCTTTAACTAGCATCATTTTCTTCACTTCTTCTGCACTTGGGATTTTTGCTGTTAAACCGCCTCGAACAATTTTTTGCACCTCTTGTACATAATGTATCTGATAAGGCGCTTTTCCCCCTCTGTTATCGTAAAAATTTGTATTAATTTTTTGATATTCCCAATTTGGAGCAGTTTCCGTTGACTCATAATTAAGAGGCCATTGCCCCAAATATACAATCGCTTTATATCCAAGAGCAAATGGAGTACTATTTACTGTACTTTCATTCAGCATACGGATTAAATCGGGGTTTTCAATTTTTACTTTGGATGAATTAATCAGCTCCTGCGTCAATTCACTCGGCTGCAGTCTAGGCATGTCTTGCGCTGGGTTTGGATATGTATTTTCCTTTGCAATATTGGTAACCGAGTTTGGAATAACAACTAAATGGGATTTTTCCTTATCTGCTTGTTTCTTTTTATCTTTTTCAGCAGAGACAGGCGTCAAAATGGTCAGCATCATGATAAAAATGAATAGGACAGTCGAGATTTTTTTTATCAAGGTAAGAACTCCCTTCCAATACAATAACTATCAATCATCTATAGTTATTTTCTTCGAAGTTCTGGCTTTCTATCCATCTTTTTTTATTTAATTGATAATTTATTCATAATGCCATGGCAGTAAGGATGAAAGAATTGAATGGCAGGTCCAATTCCAAATGCAATAATAACGGTTCCTACACCAATTGGCCCATTCACAAGCAGTGCAAATACAAGGGCAAGCACTTCTCCTATTAGTTTTGCTGCCATAATATTTAAGCCGAACTTTTTTTGAATGCTTACCATAAAATGATCAATCGGATTTAAGGGGAATCTTGCTTGCAAGTAAAGAGCAATGCCTAGACCAACAATTAATAATCCTACTATTAACAGAATTAGCTGATTGGCAAAATAAAAATAATTAAAATAATGAAGCAGGTGCGCCATCCAGAAATCAACAAAAAATCCTAAAATAAACACCGTAAATAAAGACAAGAGCTCTGGTTTTTTCCTCATAAGATATGCATTAATAAAAATTAAAAGGATGCCGATAATGACAATCCAGCTTCCAATAGTTAGACCAATCAGTTGGGACAGACCAACATTTAAAGCGTCCCAAGGACCTGCTCCCAAATTTGCCTTTATTGTCAGAGTAGCTCCAAATGACAGTATTAATAGCCCTATACTATAAAAAATGCTTCGATAAAATAATGCCATCTTATTCTCTCTCCCTCTTAAGTACTTGTCCTTAATACATATGCATAACTGGCCGGCATCTTGAATAAAATTTTAAAAATAAATAGTCTGAATATTTACATTTATTAAAAAATACATTATAATAAAGTTATCAAATAAAAGGAGGGCAGCTAGTCAGATCGCTTTTTTAAATCATAAAAAGGAGGAAAAAAATAATTTTAATAGCTCATCAATCATCTAGTGGTGTATATACATTAACAATTTGTAAAGGTTGGTGATCCGATGGAAGCGACTTGATTTCTCCCTAAAGAAAACATAGGAACGATTTAATATACTTATCTTAAAACCGAATAGAAAGGATGATTTATCACAAAAAAGCCAATTCGCTGTAAAAAAGCGAATTGGCTTTTGTTTTGCTGGGCCGCAAGTGGCAGAAAACTCTATTTTCTGCCACCGCCTCTCAACTATAATAAATAGAATCCAATGCCCATGATCACATATGCTGCAAGCAATGTGGCACCTTCAAACCAGTTTGTTTCTCCATCATTAGAAATAATGACCATTAGCAAAACAGATGCAGCCATGGAGACAAGCTCCGGCAAAGTAAACACAAGCGACAATGAAGATGAAAAGAACAAAGATATAAGGACAAGCACGGGTGCCACAAACATCGCTACTTGCAATGTAGATCCGATAGCGATCTCTACCGCTATATCCATTTTATTCTTGTAGGCCATTAATACAGCTGATGCATGTTCTGCAGCATTTCCTACAATGGCAACAATAATAATCCCAATAAATAGCTCTGTCCAGCCAAAGGATTCTGCTACTACTTCAAATGTATGTACTAAGTTCTCAGAAACATAGGCTACAGCTAATGTTGCAATAGCTAATATGGCGATGCTTTTTTTTACAGACCATTCTGGCTCTTCCTCATGCACATGCTTATTTTCTCCTTCTGTCTGATAAACGCCTCGATGAGTAACCAATTTAAAAAACAATGCTGCTATATATAAAAGAATAAGAATAATGGAAATTCCTACACTTAAAGCTTGTGTTTCATGTTCTGTCATCGAGATAGAGAATACTTCTGGTATTACAAATGCTACAATAACAGCAAACATTAGTAATCCAGAATTATGCCTTGCATCAAATACATTATAATGCTGCCTTTTGTACTTAACCCCACCAATAAAAAACGAAAGCCCCGCAACAAGAAGCAAATTGCCAAGTACAGAACCAGTTAAAGATGCAAGCACTACTTCTGTCAACCCTTCTCGCAGGGCAAAAATAGCAATAATCAGTTCCACAGCATTGCCAAATGTTGCATTAAGCAGCCCGCCAATTCTTGGTCCTGCAACAATCGCCAAGCTTTCTGTCGCTCTTCCCATAAAACTTGATAGAGCAATAATCGTCAAACAATATACAATAAACATTAAAATGCTCGGCAAATGCATAAGAGACCCAATAATCGATAATGGCACACCTATAAAAGCTGCAAGCATAAAAATTTTATTTACCACATTATCCTCTTCCTTTCCCTATTTCAAATTTTAATTTCCCCAGTTTTTCAGAAGCTAAACACTGTATGGACAAGAATCCCTTCTTCCAAATCCCACCACTTATTTTAGCATAGTTTAGCTTATTGAAAAGAAGGATAAAAATAAAAAGAGTAGACATTATAGTAGTAGACTAATCCTAATAAGGAGTGTTGCATTTTGACGAAGGAAAAAGTTATTCATCTATTCAATAATCATAAAATCGGCTCATTAGCTACGATTAAAGACAGTAAGCCATACAGTCGATTTATGCTCTTTTTTGCTAAAGATTTAACCTTGTATAGCGCGACAAATAAAAAAACGCATAAAGTCGATACCATGGAAGAAAACCCTCAGGTTCATATATTGCTTGGCCTTGAAAACGGCGGCTATACGGGGGCCTATTGCGAAGTAGAAGCAAACGTAGAGATTGATGAGACGCCGGAAAAGAAAAGGGCCTTTTGGTCTGAGCAATTAAGCAATTGGCTCACTGGTCCAGATGATCCTAATTATGTTCTCCTTAAATTCAAGCCAAATAAAATCCGCTATTTTGCCAATACTGGAGCAGACGCAGAAGAAATTTCTTTCTAATTCATTTGCTTCAACGATTCAAAAGCATGTTTATTTTTAGACATGCTTTTTTGTTTGCAAACAACCGCTTTTCCAGTTACTATCTTTTAGGGACACTAAATTTTTCAGCTATGATTTTATCTTTGGGAGAGTATAAATTTATGGAAAGCAAAAAATTTTGGATATTAATTATGCTTGTTAGCATTTCTGGTTTTAGCCAAGGCATGCTCCTTCCTCTCATTTCCGTTATTTTCGAACATGATGGTATTGCTTCTACATTAAATGGATTAAATGCGATTGGTTTGTATATTGGCATTTTGCTTATTTCCCCCTTTATGGAATACCCGCTCCGCAAATTCGGCTATAAACCAGCCATTTTAGTTGGAGGATTAATGGTTATTATAGCTCTTGCCCTTTTTCCATTATGGAAATCCTTTTGGTTTTGGTTCTTTTTGCGCCTAATAATTGGCATTGGCGACCATTCTCTGCATTTTGCTACTCAAACTTGGATTACCTCCCAATCAGAGGAAGCAAAACTGGGGAAAAATATCTCCTTATACGGATTATTTTTCGGCATTGGTTTTGCCGTTGGTCCTATGCTTGCTCCACTAGTTAAAATAAATGAATCATTGCCATTTATTCTTTCTTCCGTTTTATGTTTAAGTGCATGGGTGTTTACTTTCTTTATTGCAAATGATTTTCCTGAACAAACAATTGAAATAAATTCTTTCAAAGAAACCATCAAACGTTTTGCTCATACACTGCAATATACTTGGATTGCTTTGCTTCCTCCATTAGCATATGGTTTTTTGGAATCCAGCCTAAACTCTAGCTTTCCTGTTTATGGACTGCGAATTGGCATGGAAGTAGTTCATATTTCTCTGCTTTTAACCTTATTTGCTGTTGGAGCAATTATTTTTCAGCTTCCGCTCGGCATATTGAGCGATAAATATGGACGCAGAAAAATATTGATAACTATTTTATTTAGTGGTTTTATTTGTTTTTTTGCTGCAAGTCTAGCCGAGGATTTTCTGCCGATTATTTCCCTGCTTCTTTTTCTTGCTGGCATGAGTGTTGGCTCAACCTTCTCTCTTGGTGTCAGCTATATGACAGATCTTGTTCCTTCTAGTCTTTTGCCAACAGGAAATTTGTTATGCGGAATGGCCTTTAGCATCGGAAGCTTAACAGGACCATATTTAGGTGGACTATTTATTCAATTTTCCCACGGAATCAGCTATTTTCTCGTTATCAGCGGCATTTTGCTTGTTTTAGGCTTTCTTTTATTCTTTTTCGGAAAAAAAACTGTTTCTTAATATCCTGCTTCCAGCTAATTTAGAAGAGATTCTTCAAAAAGCAAGCCCAGTGAGACTTCAATCAGACCTTTACTCAGCAAGTTTCTCTCCACCTAGTTTTCTCGTTTTCTCTCATCCCTTAAGTGGAGGCAACTCCCGTTAAATAGGAATAAATTGATTTTATGAAACAAATCAATTTTCAATGCATAGTTTATATGGTAGGATAGAAATAATTAAATGCATGATGCCGACAAGAAATGTTTATTGTCTTGTCCATACACCCCAGAGTAAATAATGCTGTCACCTATACAGGTGGCAGCTTTCGTGTTTTTTAAGGGTAATGAATGTGATTCTCGCTCTCATTAAACATTAAAATAGGAGGGAATAAAAATGAACGCAGAAACAAAACTTCTTAACCAGCAGCAAAAACAGCTTGCAGGAAGCTCTATTTTCGACAAAATAATGCCCCATGCGGAATTAATAGCTGCAGGATTGAGCGGCATTTTCATTTTGCTCGGATGGCTATTGGGCCATTTTAATAATGAGCCTTTATCAATAACATCTTATGTTCTTGCCTTTATTATTGGAGGCTATGCAAAAGCTAAGGAAGGAATAGAAGAAACAATAGCCAATAAAGAGCTCAATGTAGAAATGCTGATGGTATTCGCCGCCATTGGTTCTGCCATTATCGGCTATTGGGCAGAAGGAGCCATTCTTATCTTTATATTTGCTGTAAGTGGCGCATTAGAAACTTATACCATGAATAAAAGTCATAAAGAAATCTCCTCTCTTATGAGTCTGCAGCCAGAAGAAGCAGTAAAAATACTTGCAGATGGCAGAGAACAACTTGTCCCTGCAGCATCACTTTCTGTCTCTGATTTGATTCTTATTAAACCAGGTGAAAGAGTTCCTGCTGATGGAAAAATTATTACCGGAGATACATCCATAGATGAATCGGCCATTACAGGCGAATCAGTTCCTGTCACAAAGGGGACAAATGACGAGGTTTTTGCTGGAACGGTTAATATCAATGGTTCTATTACAGTAGAAATCACTAAAAATACAGACGAAACACTTTTTCAAAAAATTATTACATTAGTGCAGTCCGCTCAAAGTGAAAAATCCCCTTCTCAAGCATTTATTGAAAAATTTGAAGGAACCTATGTAAAAGTCATTCTTTCCATTGTCTTGATTATGATGGTGCTCCCCCACTTTTTATTTGACTGGAGCTGGAATGAAACATTTTATCGAGCAATGATCTTACTTGTAGTTGCATCTCCTTGTGCTTTAGTTGCAAGCATTATGCCAGCAACTTTATCTGCTATTTCAAACGGCGCCCGAAATGGCATCCTTTTTAAAGGAGGCGTCCATCTAGAAAATTTGGCGCATATCTCAGCAATCGCTTTTGATAAAACAGGAACACTTACACAAGGAAAACCAGTAGTAACAGATGTGGTGGTTGCAGATGAGCTAGATAAAAAAGACATTCTTTTAACAGCTGCAAGGATTGAAAGCCACTCTACTCATCCGTTGGCAAAAGCGATTGTTCATTATGTGAAAACCGCTTATCAAGAAGAGATTTTACAGCCGCAAAGCATTCAGGATACATCAGGCTGGGGAGTAAAGGCAACTGTTGGCCAAGAAGAATGGAAAATCGGAAAAGCTGAATTCGTCGGCAAAGAGAAAGCTGAATATTTTGCTGATGGCATCTATGGCCGTTTTTCTGAAGAAGGAAAAACAATTGTGTTTGTACAAAGGTGCGGAGAAGTAGTGGCACTTATCTGCTTAAAAGATGTGGTGCGCAGCGAAACAAAAGCAGCTATTGAAATCCTAAAAACTCAAGGCATCCATACAATTATGCTAACTGGCGACAGTACAAAAACAGCATCTGCAATAGCTAAAGAAAGCAGCATCCATGAGTATATGGCTGAATGCTTGCCCGAAAGAAAAGTTGCTCATATAAAAGCATTCAAAGAGAAATTTGGAAGTGTCGCAATGGTAGGGGACGGCATTAATGATGCCCCCGCACTTGCAACAGCAACTGTCGGCATTGCAATGGGAGAAGGAACCGATGTTGCCTTAGAAACCGCCGATGTTGTTTTAATGAAAAATGACTTGCCTCGTATAGCAGAAGCCATTAAACTATCACGAAAAATGAATCGCATTGTGAAACAAAATATTATTTTTTCCATAACAGTTATTATGCTTCTTATCTGCACAAACTTTTTGCAAATATTAGATTTGCCATTTGGTGTAATTGGCCATGAAGGCAGCACAATATTAGTAATCTTAAATAGTCTGCGCTTGCTTCGTCATTAACAGTCAAAAAGGATGAGTATTAAACCTCATCCTTTTTGCTTCTCCATTATTTAGTGGTAGCCATTTTGCCCGTTGGCAGAACCTGATGTTTTATGCTTTGGTTTGCTTTTCCCTTTTTGTTTTGTGCCGCCATCTTTTTTCGTATGTTTGGTCATAGTGATTGTGCCCCCTATAAATGTAAGTGTTTCCCCATTTATAGTTTGTGCCTTAGCATTCCATTTATAATGGCAATTTTACCTAACATGCTTTCTTTTTTTCTGTAAAATAAGCATTGATTTCTCCGCCTATCATAATAATGATTCCAGTTAAATAAAACCAAATCATCGTTATAATAATCGCTCCAATACTGCCGTATGTAGCAGAATAATTTCCGAAATTCCCTACATAATAGGAAAATCCTAAAGAAGCTACAACCCATCCTATTGTTGCAAAGATCGCTCCAGGAATAGCGCTGACACAGCTCATTTTTTTATTTGGAGCAATCCAGTAAAGCGCTAAAAAGATAATAAATAAAATAACGGGACTAACTAAAAAGCGGATCGCCCTCCAAACAGTCAAAAATTCATCCGATAGATTAAATTGGCTAAACAAAAAGATTCCAATCTGCTCTCCAAAAACAGGAAGTAACAGTGCAATTACCAATACAGCAATCATGCCAAGAGTCAATACGATTGACATGGCTCTTGCCACAATAAAAGATCTTGTTTCTTCCACATCATATGCCTTGTTAAATGCCTTTACAATTGCATTTAAACCATTTGACGCAGACCAAATTGTCCCGATAATCCCGATGGATAATAATGTGCCATTTTTGCTGAGCACTTGATCTAAATTGGATTCAATAATATCCATGCTTTCTCCAGGGGCAAATGTTTCGAATATGCCCAATAAATCCTCTTTGGTTATCGGTAAATATGGAAGCAATGTCATAATAAAGATAATAAGGGGAAAAATGGACAATAAAAAATAATAAGCCAGCTGTGCAGCTAAATCAAAAACATCATCTTGATGGATGCGTTTTATTAATTTTTTGGCAAATCTGAGTGCCTCTCCCAATCTTCTTCACCTTCCTGCCTAAATTTTTAAGGATATTTTATCTACTTCCCCTTTATAGTCATGTTAAAAACATGTTTGCCCTGCTAAAAACAAATTCAATGTTTACATGGAAAATGTAAAGGAGAGAAAACAAGCACTCGCAATGCTTGTTTCCCCTCCACCGTGAGAATAGGGATCGAAGGAAGAATGATTATCTGCAGATTTAAGGCAAATATTGAATACTGGAAATTTGCTTTCTAGGCTCTTTTCCGCCATGATAAAAAGCTTCCTTTGTCTCTTTAACAATACTTGCAACTGCTGGTGTCACCTGTTTTAGCTCTTCTAGCTTTTCTAGAATAAACGCAGCATCTTCTGAAACCTTTTCCGCCGTTGTTTTTAATTTTTCAGAAGTTTTGGTGACAGATGCTGTTAATTGATCCAAATCAGCGACAGAACTTTTAATTTTTTTCATATTTTGCAGGGAGTTTTTTCTTGTTTGCTTATCTATAAGGCTTAAGGAAACACCAATAAGACTTCCTAATACTGCCCCTTGAAAAATATTTATATGCATCAAGTCTTCCATCCTTTCTTCTAAAAATAAGCTGCTTGTCTACGTTTCATTAAATTCCTTAAAAAGCATAGGCTTTCTTTATTTCTGCCAGCAACGCTTCACAGCCCTTTGTGATTAACTCATAGACTTCTTCAAAATTGCCAGTAAAATAAGGATCTGGTACTTCTTTTCCCTTTCCTTCTTCTGTATAATCCATTAAAAGTCTAATTTTGGCTGCAGGGTCTTTCGTTAGGTGTTGAATATTTTCAATATTGCTTGCATCCATTGCAATTAAATAGTCAAATTGAGCCAAATCCTCTTTTATAAACTGTCTGGCGAAAATCCCCTCATCACTGATATTATTTATTTGCAGTATCTCCCTTGTCCCCTTATGCGGCTGTTTGCCAACATGCCATCCGCCTGTGCCAGCTGAATCACAGTGTATTTTGCCGTCTAATCCTTCTTTTTTTACTAAATTGCGGAAAATTGCCTCTGCCATTGGAGAGCGGCAAATATTTCCTAAGCAAATAAAAAGTACATTGACTTCCACTATAGTTTCCTCCATTCATTTTCATAACATACATCACAGACTAGCATTTCCATACATTTGAAGCAACAAGCTGCAATAGCACAAAATGCTAATTTCTATTTGACTTTTGTACAATCCCATGAAAAGATGTAATAAATAGAAAAGTTTATAAAGTGAAACTAAAAATCAAGCTTTTACGGGCAGATTTTTTGTTTTCACTCATCAGCCTTTAGCGGGGAGAACAAATATCCGTTAAATAGTGATTAAAGCACACACAGTGGAAGAGAAAGGAGCAAAAACGTGAATTTAAGCGTAAAGTCTACAGAAAATGTGGAATATATGATTGAACAAATAAAAGAAAAGCTAAAGGTTTTAAATTTTGGTGCCATTAAGCCTTCTCATTTTGATGAAGAAATGTATGAGGAATTAAAAGAAATCTATGAGCATGTAATGAAAAAAGACTCTTTCAGTCCGAATGAAATGCAGGCAATTGCAGAAGAGTTGGGTTCATTGCGCAAGCGATAAATAGAATGAGGGATGTATGATGAATCCCTCATTCCTCTTCTCTGCTGACTTAAGCATCTTGACTTGTTAAAATAACAGGACCTTTTTGTGTAATTGCAATTGTATGCTCATATTGTGCTGAATATTTGCCGTCTCTCGTGCGGGATGTCCAGCCATTTCCATCCATTTTCATCGCATAGTCCCCTATATTCACCATTGGCTCAATAGTAAACACCATTCCTTCTTTTATTCGAGGTCCTTTCCCTGGTAATCCGTAATGGGGCACATTGGGCTTTTCATGTATAACTGAACCTATCCCATGACCTACAAATTCCCTTACAATAGAAAAACCCTTCTCTTCCACATATTGCTGAATAGCATAGCCAATATCTCCAATTCTTTTTCCTATTTGCGATTCCTTAATGCCAATATACAATGCTTCTTTCGTTATCTCCAATAAACGCTGTGCATCCTCAGAAATATCTCCCACTGCATATGTCCAAGCTGAATCAGCAAGCGCTCCATTTAAATTTACAACCATATCAATGGTAACAATATCCCCTGATTGAAGTGCCGTTTCTCTTGGAAAGCCATGGTAAATTTCATCATTAATGCTTGCGCAAGTGGCATATGGATAGTCTCGATACCCCTTTTGTTCTGGTGTTGCTCCTCTTTCCTTTAAATAACTTTCTGCAAATGAGTCGATTTCCATCGTGGTAATTCCTGGACGTATTCTTTTTGCAATTTCTTTATGACAGTCCGCTAGTATTTCTCCTGCCAGCTTCATTTTTTCTATTTCTCTCATCGACTTTAATACAATCATTTCCTTCGTCCTCCCTGCAAATCCCCTCTGCGAGCCTAAAGTCAGCCTTTGCCGGCTTATGGAATAGTTGTTTTCCTATATATATGTAAAAATCTAATTTGTTTTCCTTTTTGATTTTATGTATTCTTTTTATAAAGTATAATTTATAAAAAAAAGAGGGGACAATCTCCCCCTTTTCCTTTTATTTCAATAATTCCAATGACTCTTTAATAAATGCTGGAATATCTTCTGGTGTTCTGCTTGTCACTAATTGGTTATTGCAGACAACCACCTCTTGATCCTTATAAATAGCTCCAGCATATTCCATATCTACTTTAATGGATTTGTAGCCCGTCGCATTTCTGCCCTCTAATTTTTTTGCTGTAATAAGCAGCTGTGGCCCATGACATATCGCAAATACTGGCTTTTGTGCATCCATAAATGCCTTGGCAAATGCAACAAATCGATCATCTGCACGAAGCTGATCAGGAGAGAAGCCGCCTGGAATAAATAATGCATCAAATTCATCCGGATTTACTTCATTAATTCCCTTATCAATTTTTACTGTAGCTTCCTTTTGCTTGCCTTCTACCGATTTGCCGGCTTCAGATTCAATTGTAACAACTTCATGGCCAGCTTCCTCGAACGCTTTGGCCGGTTCTGTAAATTCCACATCTTCAAACATATTTGTAAGAACTGTTGCTACTTTTTTACCCATGTTTTCCATCTCCTTATTTATTGGCTTTATGGGCTAGTTTCCCCAAATAGCAGAGATAAAACATGTTCGCTGCAAATTATTATTGAATAAAGTAAAACTTCCATGTTGTGCTGAGAGTACATTCTCCAATTATTATTTATGCTATTTTCAGTAAAATTTTTTATTTATCATAACTTTTAGCTATTTGGATACATATATAACTATCGAACATTTTAATTTACCATGTGACATAAATCACTTTTTAATTTCTTTTTTCCTAGCGAGCTATTCTAACAATTCCTATCTAGTTTGTTTTTCAGATATTTTCAGAAAGGAGCAAAATCAGCAAAAAATAAATTTTTTATAAAAAATAAGTTTATTTTTTGATATAATGGATATTTATACAGATGGCTATTTTTTCAAAAAAGTCCCCTTTACCAATAATCATTTAAAATTGTGAATAATTGGTGACATTTCCTTCGATAATTGATTGAACAAATTGTTCTTTATATGGAACTTTTCATATATATTTGTTATTATATTAATACATATAGTGATAAGGTGAGTGAGGCTGTATGATTGGCAATCGTGTTAAAAAGCTCCGCCTAGAAAAAAGAATGTCTTTATCAGAATTAGCTGAACAAGCGGGTGTTGCAAAATCTTATTTAAGTTCATTAGAAAGAAATTTACAATCCAATCCATCTATACAATTCTTAGAAAAAATTGCTGCTGTTTTTAACGTTCCTGTAGATCATCTTATAAATGAACAGCAGAACAAAGACGAATTAGATTCAGAATGGCTTAAAATAGTTAAAGAAGCGATGGATTCAGGAGTCTCTAAAAACGAATTCCGAGAATTTTTAGAGTTTAATAAATGGAGAGTTGAACAAAAAAATCGAACATAAAAATCCATCTATTTAACCTATAAAAATATATATCGGTGTTAATAAAGAGGTATTTTTCCGAAGAAATTTCCAGCATGCTGATTAATAACCGTGCATATGCTGCTACATCATAATTTACTTCGTTCTAATCTGAAAATTAGAGAAAATATTTTTTTAAATGCACTAACCTGTATTTAAAAAGATAAATTTATCAGCATCAAAAAAGACACAACAGCTTTGTGTCTTTTTTGATGTTTCATTAACAATTATCCCTAATAGCCAAATTATTCTGATTATTGGAAATAAAATCTCTAATTTCTTCCATATTCAATCCTATTTTTTTTGCTTCTTCTATTAATTGCAGCCATTCAGCATCGAGTTCTGCTGCCAATATTTTTTTTTTATTCATTCTTCCGTTCTTTCCCCCCAAAAATCTCTTTGTATTTTTGCAGTCCGGCTATCAGTCCGGCTATCATAGCAAATGCTTGCATTAGCCCCAGGACTTTGCAGTTGTGAAAAAAATATTGATTTCTAAAACTTTTTTATAATGAAGACCTAAATGATTCATTCATTTTCATGTTCTATATATTCTTACAAAATCTTTTAGCAGCTTTCATTAAAATCATTCGCTTTAACTTTTGTCATATTTTGATAACTTCCTAATACTTTCTTAAAAGAATGATTAATATGAATTTGTTCAAATGTAATTGCATCAAAAAATGGATAATCTGTTAAATTATTATTGCATATTGGACAATGCCATTCACCTATCTCACTACTACTATATGAGGGTCTATGACATTTATCACAGTTTTTTCTATAGATATTTTCCACCTTCTTTTACAGCGATTTTAATAAAGATTACTCAGTCAATAATTATTTAGGGATAAAACAAAAAAATTCTTTTTAAATAAAAATTAGTTCTTTTTAAAGAACGTTTTATTAAGGTTATTATAGTTCAAATCTCTCATTTTGAAAAATTTTAAAATCCTCGATTTTTTCTCTTTAAAGAACATTTATCGTTCTTTATCTAGAATTTACTCGTTTTTTCTAGCGAATTCGTATTTTTTATAGAATAATAAGTTCGTTATAATGAAATTATATGCTTATACATATACTTAAGGAGACAATTTTAAATGGTTGGAATTAGAATTAAAAAGTTAAGGTTAATGAAGGGATATTCTATTAATGAACTATCTGAACGTGCTGGTGTTTCTAAATCCTATTTAAGCTATATTGAACGTGGAATCCAAAAAAATCCTTCCTTGCAAATACTCTCAAAGCTAGCCAGCACCCTTGATACTAACCTAGAGCAACTCCTTCATCAAAATGACGCTTTATTTTCTAATGCTGCATTAGACGATGAGTGGATTGAACTATTGGAAACTGCCGTCAAGGAAGGCATAACAAAGGAAGAATTCAGCTATTGTTTAGAATTTCTAAAATTTAAGCGAATGAACGATGATGGAAGGCAATAAAAAGATGGATTCAAAAGTCCATAATGCATAATGACCTTTGAATCCATCTCTTAATTTTCTACTGTACGAGGCTGTATAAGAATTTCAACGCGACGATTTTTTGCTCTTCCCTCTGCTGTTTTATTGCTTGCAACTGGCTTAAATTCGCCAAATCCCTTTGCGCTAAAGGAACTTGGATTGAGCTTATCATTTTTCAGCAATAGCTTCATAAAATTAATTGCTCTTGTTACACTAAGCTCCCAGTTAGAATCATATTCCGAATTGTTGATTGGCACATTATCTGTATGTCCGCTAATAATAATACTCCTTGGAGGATCCATTACAAGCAGCCTTGATATCTCTGCCACTATCTTTTTATCAGAATTCCTTACATCTGCACTTCCAGAGGCAAATAGCACGTTATCTCTTATGGAAACAAGCAGTCCCTCATTTGTCAAAGAAGTTTCTAATTTATTGTTTAAGTGGCTATCACTTATATAAGAGTCCACTTTCTCTTGTATTTTCCCAAGCTCTTCTTTATCTTGCTGTTCTTTTATCTTTTCCAGTTCCTCTTTAGAAACAGCAGCCTGATCGTTTTCCTCCGATTTCTCATTCAAATCATCTATATCGGCTTGCTCTTCTACTTTAACTGGAGTCGGACTAGGATAATCAAATATTCCTGTGCCTGTTTGAAATTCTTTGCTGAAAACATCTGCTAAAGCCGCGAATTTTTTTGAATCAAGAGAACTCATGGCATATAGCACAATAAATAAAGCAAGTAACAATGTCAGCAAATCCGAGTAGGGTACAAGCCAAGATTCATCTACATGCTCTTCATGATGTTCTTTCTTTTTTCTTTTTTTACTCATTATTATTCACGCTGCTTTCCATTTCCTCTAGGAATTTTTTCCTTTCAGAAACCGGCAAATAGGAAGCTAATTTTTGTTCGATTACTCTTGGGGCCTCTCCTTCTAAAATAGATAGGATTCCTTCAATCATTAAATACTTTTGACTTGCCTCTAACTGTGACTTTCTTTTTAGCTTATTGGCAAATGGATGCCATAACACATATCCAGTAAAAATTCCCATTAGTGTTGCTACAAAGGCCGCACTTATCGCATGACCCAGCCCCTCTGCATCATCCATGAATCCAAGGGCAGCAATTAACCCAATAACTGCACCTAACACTCCTAATGTTGGGGCATACGTTCCTGCCTGTGTAAAAATAAGAGCACCCGCCCTATGTCTTTCTTCCATTGCTTCAATTTCTTCTGATAGCACATCACGAATATACTCTGCATTCTGCCCATCTACAGATAAGGATAATCCATTTTTCAAAAATGGATCTTCTACTTCATTTGTTTTTGCTTCTAGCGCCAATAAGCCTTCTTTTCTTGCAAGCTGCGCCCATTCAGAAAACATGCGAATAAGATCCGCTGTTTTATGAAGCTTCTGCTCTTTAAATATCACGCCAAATAATTTGGGAACCCGTTTTATTTCGCTGGTTGGAAAAGCTATAACTACAGCTGCTGCTGTTCCCAATAAAATGATTAATATTGCTGCAGGGTTTGCTAGCACAGAAGGGTTAACGCCTTTAAAGACCATTCCTACCCCAATTGCTACAAATCCTAAAACAACTCCTATGAGCGATGTTTTGTCCATTCAATTCACCTATCTTACTTTAAGTATATTCTATGTTTACTTTATTTCTAACTACGGATTACCCGGCCTCCCCTTAAAGGTCGGAGAAGATCTAGATGATCAAACTATTCCGCAAAAGCCCGATTGCTAAGTGCATTTATTGCTATTTATTGCTATTTATTGCTTTTTATCTTCTTGCTTATCTATCTTATATTTCGACTATTCCAGCCATTATTTTAGGTAAATTTGAAGTTCTTTTAAAGAATATATTTCAATTGTGAAATTTTTTTAACATTAGCTATTTGTCTTGTTGTCATAAAATACTACGAGATACTTATTTTCTCCATAATTTATTTTCTATTTTCTGCTGGTATTTAATAAAAGAGGAAGTATTTGTTTGTTTTCTTTCTTCCAATAATTTATTTAGACGCAATCGCTTTTCTTTATAGATAATTTCGTACTTTTCCTTTTCTTCTCCGCTGCAAACCTTCAGTAAATCTTCCAGTGCCAGCAATTCCTGCTTCAGCTGATCTTCTTCTACGCTGTATCCAGCATTTGATAATACGCGAAAAGCCATGCGGAGTTCTTTTGGAACAGCAGCCAGTTTGTCTTTCGGCAAAGGTTTCCCAAAGCCAGGCAAGTTTTTAAAATCCCCATTTTGATAAGCCTTTTTTATTTTTTCTTCCGAAATTAATGTAGAAAAATCCATTTTATCATCTCCTGATATCTATCTGCACTTATTATCCAATAGAATGATTTATTATACAGTGAAATTTCAATCAATGATGATTTTCCATATTTCCACTGATTGTTTCTTACAGATCTATAGAATATATTTCTCACAAACATTGTCAAAGGTCGCGGGCGTATAAGTCTGTTTTGTTTATATCAGGGTTTTACACCACCTAGAGTTTTCACTTTCTCTTATCCGTCCTTAGGCGGAGGGATTACTGTTCATTCAGGACTAATAAATTGTATAGGAAGCTCCCTTTTTTCAGACAATACATATTAGAAACAGAAAGGGGTGTAAATAATGGCTCGCGGAAAACATTTTGAACATAAAAAGAAACATCATCCTGGTCCACTGCCTGAAGATACTCGCATGCATACACATGCAGAAGATGCTCCAGAGGATGAAGAATTAATCGTGACACAAGAAGCTTTTAAAAATCGCATAGAAGAAGAATAAATGACATTATAAATGCAAAAGAAACTTTAAGAGCTTGCTCAAATGACCTGCTGCTCCATTATTCCTTTATCTTTAAAAAAGCACCTATTGATTATTGGTTAATAGGTGCTTTTGCTGTTTATTGTCCAAAGCTGTCTTAAAGCTTTAAGTTTTTTAAGGCATCTGCAAATGGATTATTAATAGGCTCTGCTTCTTTTTCTTGCTGCTTTAAATATTTTTGTACTGTGCGCTTATCTACCTTTCCTCCTGTTTCTTTTTTTCTTCGTGCCTGAAATGCAGCCAATTTTTCTCGATATCCACACTTGCATGCAAAGATTTGTCCTTCGCCTTCCCCGCGAAGTTCCATTTTCTTTTTGCACTGCGGACAGCGTGCATTGGTTGTTCTTGCCACATTCTTTCGATGGCCGCATTCACGATCTTGGCAAACAAGCATCTTTCCTTTTTTCCCATTTACTTCAAGCATTGGTTTGCCGCAATCCGGACAACACTTCGTAGAAATATTATCATGCTTGTATTTTTTCGTGCTCGCCTTTATTTCAGAAACAATTTCTTTTGTATATCCCTTCATTTCTGCGATAAACGCTTGTTTATTTCTTTTGCCGCGTGCAATTTGCTCTAATTTATGTTCCCATTCCGCTGTTAGGGCAGGCGACTTTAAATCCTCTGGAACTAGGTCCAGAAGCTGCCGGCCCTTGGATGTAAGATAAATTTCTTTTCCTCCGCGCTTTTCAATTAAAAAGGAATGAAACAGCTTATCGATAATGTCAGCTCTTGTTGCAACCGTTCCAAGCCCTCCTGTTGACTTTAGCGTAGCTGCCAAGTTTTTATCCTTTATTTCCATATATTTTACAGGGTTTTCCATTGCAGATAACAGCGTTCCTTCATTAAATCGAGCTGGCGGTTTTGTCTGCCCAGAAGTCACAGCTATTAATTTTGTCTTCAGCACCTGTCCATTTTCAAAACGTGGCAAGATCTGTTCTTTTACATCATCTATGGACTCTTCTTCTTCATAACGATTTTCATACACTGCTTTCCAGCCACTATTTATAATCGTTTTCCCACGTGCCATAAATTTTTCATCGCCAATTGTTGCATATAAAGTTAATTGCTCATATTCAAAAGCGGGGAATAGCACAGCTAAAAATCGTTTAACAACTAAATCATAGATTTTCCGCTCTTTATCTGTAAACGCAGCGAAATTCACATAGCCCTCAGTTGGAATAATGGCATGATGATCACTTACTTTGCTATCATCTACAAATGCTTTTGTCGCTTTGATTGGCTTGGTTAAAATTTTATGTGCGAAAGGCTGGTATTCTCCAAAACCGCAAGCTTTTAGGCGATCCTTCAGCGTGCTGACAATATCAGTTGATAAATAGCGTGAATCCGTACGAGGATATGTCAGCACTTTATGCTGCTCATACAGCTTTTGCATAATAGTTAATGTTTCCTTCGCAGAATAGCTGAAAATTTTATTGGCATCTCGCTGCAGCTCTGTCAAATCATAAAGACCTGGGGCATACGATTTTTTTGGCTTGCGCTCAACAGTTGTTACAACCGCATCCTTATTTCCTAATTTTGTTAGAATCGCATCGACTGTTTCTTTAGAAAAGCTGCGGCTGTTGCCAGAATGGTCTTGCCAAGTTAATCTTAAGTGATCTGCCGTTTGCGCTTCAATTCCATAAAAGGTCTGTGGCCTGAAATTTTTTATTTCCTCTTCCCTTGCCGCAACAATTGCTACTACTGGTGTTTGCACTCGACCGCAATTTAACTGAGCATTAAATTTAGTCGATAGTGCCCGGCTAGCATTTAACCCAATGTACCAATCTGCCTCCGAGCGAGCTACAGCTGAATGGTACAGGTTTTCATAATCTTTTCCTGGCTTTAAGCGGCTAAACCCATCCTTAATTGCTTTGTCCGTTACAGAGGAAATCCACAACCGCTTAATAGGCTTATTCACCTTTGCTTTTTCTATAATCCAGCGGGCAACCAATTCTCCTTCACGGCCTGCATCTGTTGCGATAATAATTTCATGGACATCTTTGCGCAATAGTTGCGCTTTGACAGCATAAAATTGTTTGCTTGATTGCTTGATCACCGTTAAATTTAATCGTTCTGGAAGCATTGGCAAATCGTCTAAATTCCATTGTTTGTATTTCACATCATAGCTTTCTGGATCCGCTAATGTTACAAGATGGCCCAATGCCCATGTAACAATATATTTATCGCCTTCTAAAAACCCATTTCCTTTTTTTGAACACTTTAATACACCTGCAATATCTCTTGCAACAGATGGTTTCTCAGCTAATACCAAACTTTTGGCCATTTCGTTTTCTACTCCTTTATTTCCAAACATGCCATCAGAGCCATCCCATTTGCGATTGGCGTCCTTATCAGCACTTTTTAAATTTTTCATTCCCTTGCCATTAGCAGCAGTCTATTCATGTCTCTTTGAAAAGAGCCATGTTTTGTTTTCTCAAAAAGATTAATCCTTTAGTTGAAATCTTTTCAGCAAACAATCTGCCTTAAGTTCTCTCGTTTCTTTTACATGCCAATCTGCATTTTTCAAATACTTTTCTTTGCCCACGCCAATCGAAAACATTGCAGTTTCCCTAATTCCTTTGAGACCAGCTTCCCCATCTTCAATTGCTGCACAGTTTTGATAGGCTACTTGCAAACAGTCTGCAGCCGTTAAAAAAATTTCTGGGTCCGGCTTCCCTCTTTTTAAAGAATGAGGATCTACAATACAATCGAATAATTCTCTTATGCGAAATCTTTCTAGTAAAAAAGGGGCGTTTGAACTAGAAGATGCGATTGCCATTTTGATTCCGGCCTTTTTTAAATCCATTAAAAAATCCTTTATTCCAGGCAGCGTTTGTTTATCTGTAAAATCTGCAATGAGCTCTTTATAATAATTTGCTTTTTTATTTCCCAACATCCTTTTTTCTTCTTCTGTTAATGACAACTTGCCTCTTGAAGCGAGTTCATCTATTAGCACTTTTCGAGGAATCCCTTGAAACCGGAGATTGTCCTCCTCTGTAAATGGCACTCCCATCTCCATCGCTACTTTTTTTGTTGCTTCATAATATAAAGAAACAGTATCTGCAATCACACCATCAAAATCAAATATGACCGCTTCTAATGATCTCACCATTTTTTCCTCCTCATACTTTCCATTATTAATATTATAACAAAAAATTGTCAGCACCTTTTTAGTTTCTTTCTATGAACAAAAAAGCTAAAATAAAGGCAAGCATGATACTTAGCTTTCCAAGTGTTTACATCATCCTGTATTTTGCATACATAAGAAGAAAATTAACTCGTTAGGAGAGATAAAATGAGCACATTTCAACAAAATTTAGAGAAGTATGCAGAGCTTGCTGTCAAAGTCGGCGTCAATATTCAAAAAGACCAAACTCTTGTTATTAATACGACTATTGATTCAGCAGAATTTGTCCGAATCGTGGTAAAAAAAGCATATGAATTAGGTGCGAACAATGTTGTCGTCAATTGGACAGATGACATCGTTTCAAGAACCAAATATGAATTAGCGCCAAATGAGGCATTTTTAGAATATCCAAAATGGCGGGCAAAGGAAACAGAAGAGCTAGCAGAAAATGGTGCAGCATTTATGTCCATCCTGTCTTCTAGCCCTGATTTATTAAAAGGCATTTCTTCTGAAAAAATCGGCAATTTTCAAAAAGCTTCAGGGAAAGCATTAGCCACATTCCGCAAATACATACAATCGGATAAAGTAAGCTGGACAGTAATCGGCACCGCTTCGCAAAGCTGGGCAGATAAAGTGTTTCCAGATGAGCCTTATGAAAAACGCGTGGACTTGCTTTGGGATGCGATCTTTAAAGCTTCACGTGTAGATGCTGATGATCCAATTGCAGCATGGAAAAAGCATGATAAAACGCTCCATGAAAAAGTAGATTATTTAAACAATAAAGCCTATAAAGAGCTCCGCTATAAAGCTCCGGGAACTGATTTGACGATTGGGCTTCCTAAAAATCATTTATGGTGCGGTGCTGGCAGCATCAATGAAAAAGGCGATGAATTTATGGCTAATATGCCAACAGAAGAGGTTTTTACCGTGCCCCATAAAACTGGAGTAAATGGAACTGTCTCTAGCACCAAGCCATTAAGCTATGGAGGAAATATTATTGATCAATTTTCCATTACCTTTAAAGAGGGACGAATTGTTGATGTAAAGGCTAAAGAGGGAGAGGAAATCCTGCGCCAATTAGTGGAAACGGATGAAGGCTCTCATTATTTAGGAGAAGTGGCTCTTGTACCACATCGTTCTCCTATTTCTGAGTCAAATATTCTTTATTACAACACATTATTTGATGAAAATGCATCCAACCATCTAGCAATCGGCAGCGCTTATGCTTTTTGTATAGAAGGCGGCAAAAAAATGACAAGCGAAGAGCTTGCAGCTAATGGACTAAATGAAAGCATTACACATGTAGACTTTATGATCGGATCCGATAAAATGGATATTGATGGTGTCACAGAAGATGGAAAAGTAGAAGCCATCTTTAGAAATGGCGATTGGGCTTTTTAATCTTAATCATTTAAGAAAGGGGTATCCTGCTGCATTCTGGCCATTGGATACCCTGTTTCTGTTTGCAGTGAAGCTGCCCATAATTTTTGCTATTCCTTTATCGTTCATTAAGAGGCTTTTACCCCTTAATGATTAAAGTTTTGCTTTATTTTTTTATTAATTGAATAGATTCTATTTCTTGTGAATCTGTCATAATAAAATGAAGTTCATATTTACCCGCTTCATAAATGGCTGTCTTCCCTTCATTCTTATAGCTATTCGGTTCTCCAAACTTTGCCTCCAGCTGCTCTAAAGTTGTTTTTAAACGGATTCCAGGAATAGCTATTCCTGTAACTTGCTGCTCTTTTTCCTTATAATCATAAATAACATCAGGATATATGACACTTGCCTTATCTTTTTGTTTTTCTTCTTTTAAATAATTAGAATTTGATTTCTTAATGACATCAATATCTGTTCCAATTGGATATTGGCTCCCAATTAACATTCCTTGTTCTGCCTTACTGATCATATTCGATATATCTTGCACATTTTTATACGGATAATAATATTCTTCTATTTCCAGCCAATCCGATACAGCCTCTTTGTCACTAATTATGGTAGAGTCTAATGTCTTCAAACGCATATTTTGTGCATCAAGCATCCATGTTTTAGCTTCATACGTTTCATTTTTTGTTTTAGATACAGTCTGCAAATAATTTTGCTGGATATTTTTTATTTTTTGAGTATAAAGAGAAAGAGGCTCATCTGACAATAAAACCATTTCCCCTTTTATAACAGAATACATATATGCATCTATAATATCTTTCGTACGCTGTTGATAAATTACTGCAATGGTATGCTTATTTACATAAAAAGTGCCTTTGTTTTTTTTTGACGTGTTGAAGGTCATATGCTGTGTGTTACCTGCTTGTTTATAAGCATATTTTGACTTATCGTCTGTCACAAAAAGGGAATAGTCTCCTTCTACCAATTGATCTTCCTTTTTTCCATACATATTTTCTTTTTGCAGTTTATACTTTTTTTGATTTTCACTCACTAAATAGGCCTCATACTCTGTATTGCCATTTTTCATATTTAATTCAAATAAAGCATTTTCTTGCAGCCAACTGACTGCTTTTTTCTCTGCCATTTTCTCTGCCGGTTTATCTACTCGGCTCTTTTCCAAAAAATTAGCATTTATGGCATATACCATTACTCCCAACAAACAGAGTATAATAATGCCGCTATATATATAAAATTTCATATTAATTATCTCCTGAACATTACACGCTTCTTTACATAAAAACATGTTTTTGTTATAAGTACTTAATAATATTAACAAAATGAGGGATGTTCTACAAATCTAGCTTTTTCCAAATAAATAGAATACAAAAGACATTTCTCCATCTTTTTTCATATAGTTAAACGCTTTATTTGGAAAATCTTCATTTCTTGATCCATTATAGAACAGCAAAACAAGTTATTAACGGCTAAGAAACAGAAAATGAGCTATTTTGCCTACTATTATCAAAGAAAAATCCATGCTATATTGATAGAATATCCTCTTGCTTCAAGCAAATATTCGAATGACATTTTTCGAAAGTCAAAAAACACCGCAACAATAAACTAGGATGAGGAGAGGAAAATAGTAAATGGTTCAATACCATCTTATTGTTTCAGGCAAGGTCCAAGGCGTTGGTTTCCGGTATTTTGTACAAATGAAAGCCGCCCATTATAATATTACTGGATGGGTGAAAAATTTAGAGGATGGTTCTGTTGAAATTGTGGCAGCGGCCTCTAAAGAAATATTATTACGTTTTATCAGTGATATAAAAAAGGGAAATCGCTTTATAAATGTTCAGCATCTGAACATCAAGGAAGAAACTCCTTCCGGTTTTACTTTCTTTAATATTCGCTAGATGAAAACACTCGCTTCTTTTGCGTAGTATCAAAGAAAAAAAGACAGTGAGCAACGAAGAATATCTCTCTGTTTGTTTACCTATACTGAGGATAATCAGCTATCTTTTCAAGGAGGAACAATATGTGGAATGAATTCAAACAATTTGCAATAAAAGGAAACGTTGTAGATTTAGCTGTTGGGGTTATTATTGGCACAGCCTTCAGCAAAATTGTCAGCTCATTAGTTAATGATGTCATCATGCCGATTATGGGGATATTGCTGGGAGGACATGATTTCACCTCATTGGCTTTCCCTTACCACGATGCAGTCATTAAATATGGTTCCTTTATTCAAACAATTGTAGACTTCTTTATTATTGCTTTTTCCATCTTTCTATTTGTGAAGCTTATTAATAAATTAAAGAGAAAGGAAAAAGTGGAAGAAGAAAAAGTGGAAGAAACTACAATAGATGCAAAAGAAGAATTATTAATGGAAATTAGAGATTTGCTAAAAAAGGATATTGTCCGTGAAAAATAAATTCCTTTAGCATGAAACCATTTCAGCTTGTTTACGTATATAATAAAAACTTATTCATAATGGAGTGAAAACTATGTACACATATAGTGCTAAAAATGAACAAATGCCTGCTGTACTAAGAACATTTGCTTTGTCCTTGGCAATTGCGTTTGTTGGAACATTGGCCGGCAATTATATTCCGCCATCTCTATTTTTGCCGTTATCCATTTTAGAGATTGTGCTGCTACTTATTGCCTTCTTTTTGCGAAAGGGAAAAGCACTATCTTATTCCTTTTTGTATACATTTACGTTTATCTCTGGGATAACAACCTATCCTATTGTAGCCCATTATATTTCTACCATTGGCGCCAATCTTGTGCTTACTGCCTTTGGTACAACAACTGTCATTTTCGGCGGACTTGCTTTATATGCGACTACAACAAAAAGAGATCTTTCTTTTTTAGGCGGCATGCTGATGGCAGCGCTTTTGGCCTTAATTGCCATATCAATTTTTAATATTTTCTGGCCTCTGAGCTCTACCGCTATGCTTGCTTATTCCTTTATTGGTGTTTTAGTGTTCAGCGGCTATGTATTGTTTGATTTTAATAGAATGAAACATTATGGAATTTCACCAGAACAAGTGCCATTAATGGCATTGAATCTATATTTAGATTTTATTAATCTATTCATTAACATTCTTCGCATTTTTGGTATTTTATCCAGCAAAGATTAATTTTCAAACAGCTAGCCTTCCTTTATTGGAAGGCTAGCTTAGAGTGTAGACAAAGACAAAAATGCAAACCTCAGGCTGATCGAAAAAGGTTGTCGCATCAAAGTGCGAAGCCTTTGGGGGAGCTAAAGTTACCAAGGTAGGTAATGAGCATCCGAGTAAGGAGAGCAACGAAGAAAGCGAACGTTTGTCGACAGCCTGAGCTAGCTTTCTTTTGCCTTCACCATCTGTATAAATTCTTTCGGATTATCTTTGATTAAAAAAGAAAAAATGCCGCTGTTTGTATGCAAATAGAGAATATCATATTCATTTAGCGTACTTTTAAAGGAGATATCCAGCACTGCATTCAATGAAAAGCTGCGATTATCTGCGACTATTTTATCTTCATATACTACCATCTTTTTTTCCTCTTCCACAATACACTGCTGTGCGAGTTCAATCTTTCTTGTAATGACATAGTACATTAAGGAGGCTTGCTCCATCTTTCACTCCCCTTCCTATACTTGTATATTCTCATACACCTCATTTAAAAGCTGTATTCCTTCTTTAATTTCTTGCTCATTTAAAAATGAGTAGCTTAGTCTAATATACGGAATATTTTGTGCGGCAGGGTCACAAATATTGCCTGGAACAATGGAAATTTGCTTCTCCAATGCTTTTATTTTAAATTGTTCTATATTGATATCCTTTTGAAGCTTCACCCATAAATTTAGTCCTCCGCTTGGACTATTCCAAGTAAAACAGCTGCGAGATAAAGCCTTTTCCATTGCTTCTTTCCGAATTTGCAAGGCAATCCTCAGCTTCTCCATATGCCGCTGGACCCTTTCTGATGTTAAATAATATAAAAAAGCTTTTTGATTTAACAAAGGGGTTCCATTATCTGCTAAAGCCTTTCCTTTTATAAGCCATTTGATTAAAGTAGGATGCGCTAAAAGTGCGCATATCCTTAATCCAGGTGCAATATATTTGCTGAAACTTCTTAAATAAATAACATATCCACATGGATCATATGTAAAAATAGGCGGCGGCGGGGCTTTTCCAAAATAAATTTCATGAAATGAATCATCTTCCACTAAAATGCAATGATATCTTTCTGCAAGTTCTACCAGCTGTTTTCTTTGTTCTGTCGGCACTGTATATCCTGTAGGGTTATGAAAAGTAGGATTCATATAAAATAGTTTTGGCTTATATTTTTTCATATATGATTCTACTTGATCCAATAAAAATCCCTTTTTAGTCAGATCAATAGGCAGCAATTTTGCCCCTCTATTGCGAAAGATATCAACAGCAGCACTATAGGTTGGAGAATCAATTAGTACATAATCATGGGACTGCACAAATACCTTGGCAATAATATCTATGCCTTGCTGCGCTCCTGTTGTAACTAAAATGGACTCTTCATGAATATAAAGATTATAATGCTTTTGGAAATAAGCAGAAAATCCCTTTATCAGCTCTCCGTCTCCTTTGACTGGAGCATACGTCCCCAATAAATGGGGGTATTGATTAAATATTTCTTTCACATGCTCTGATAAATATCTGTTCGGCAAAAGCTTTGGATCAATTAAGGAAGTTGAAAACATGTATCGGACCGGTTTATTATGTATATCCGATAAATGACTGTTTTTAATATAAGAATAAATCTTTGGCTCCATTCCCATAAGGCTTGACGTTTTTTCTTTATCGGCAGCAGCTCTTTTAACATAGTATCCAGCTTTATCTTTTACATAAACGTATTGATTATCCTTTAATGCTTGAAATGCCTTTAATACCGTTAAACGATGAACGCCTAGCTGGCTTGCCAATATACGAACAGAAGGAAGCTTGCTCCCTTCTTCCCATTCCCCTATGCTTATGCGCTGAACAATATAGTCGTATACCTGCTGATATAAAGGAACTCTTGTCATGTATCCCATCCTCCCTTTGTTATTATGACAGCTTTTTTCGATTATCTGGTCTATCTGTTATCATCTGTTCTGTTCATTCTATCTTACTATTAAAAACAGGAGGGATTAATATGACAATTTTTTTGTATAGTTTAATGTGTTTTATTTTTGGAACAACTTTTTTAGCGATTAAGATTGGGGTGGATGTGGGACTTCCGCCATTTTTTTCTGCAGGGATCCGATTTCTTTTAGCTGGTGCTGTCATCTTTTTGTTCTTTGTATATCGGATGTCTTCCATTAAATCGCTGCTTTTTCGCAAGGAATTGATTTTTACCGGCTTTTCTTTGACCTTTATTACATTTTCCTGCTTATATTGGGCCGAACAATTTGTTACATCTGGCGTTGCTGCTGTACTTTCCGCAACTGGTCCACTACTGATTATTATGCTGCAGCGGATGATGTTTAAAACCCGCATCACATTTATCAGTATAATTGGAGTAATAATTGGCTTTATTGGAGTAGTATTTTTGTTTTTGCCTGGTTTGGCTATTGAGTTTAATACAAAATGGCTTATAGGCTGCGGTGCCATTCTAATTGGAGAAGTAGGCTATGCATGGGGAACTATTTACTCAAGCAAAGTCATAGCCGCTTTTCATTCTGTTTCTCCCATTGCTTTAAATGCTGTGCAAATGATATACGGCGGTATCTTTCTAATCGTGCTATCAGCTATTGCGGGTGAGCCTATTCCTGCTTTTTCCATGGAGGGAATCAGTTCCATTGCCTATTTAATTATTGCTGGTTCCATGTTGGGGCATACTATCTATTACTATCTGGTTGCCAAAACAAATGCTTTTTTTCCGTCCACTTGGCTGTATGTCTCACCATTAATTGCTTTAGCAATCGGCTCTTTTTTTTACAACGAATATTTCCATCCTATCATGCTTATAGGCATCCTGTTTATCTTAACAAGCCTATTTTTAATTAATTATCATAAAATCCAGCATCATATTAAGGGCAAAAAAATAACGGCAGCTAAATCCATCAACATCTCCTCATAGAGCAAAACTTCAATCAGACTTTTTAAGTGCGAGTTACTGCCCATTAAAAGTAATAACTATATGACAAATAATTAAAAGACTGCCAAATTCGACAGCCTTTTAATTATTTTCTAGGAAATTTCTCTATCATCTTATCATTTCCTGGAAAATATTTTGTTTTTCGACAAGAGCTATTTTCTCGTTTCCTGCATAAACATAGCCCCTTTTATATATTTTTTATAAAATTCGACAATGCTTTCACGAACGATTGAAGTTTTCCCTTATAATACTTATTTTTTGCTTAGTTTATACTTTGCTGCGAGTTCTTCTGTTTCTTTTTTTCTTTGTTTCCGCATCTCTGCACGCTTTTTGCCTGATTCATATAGCTGCTTCTCTTCTTCTGTTTCTGGAATAACAGCGGGTACCTTTGTTGACTTGCCATGCTCATCAATTGCAACCATTGTTAAAAAAGACAGGGCACATAAATTTATTTCCCCTGTCAATAAATCCTCTGCCATCACTTTCACAAACACTTCCATAGAAGAATAGCCTGTATATGTAACAAAAGCTTCTAAGCATACAGAATTCCCTTCATGGATTGGATGCAGAAAATCAACAGAATCCGTAGAAGCAGTGACAATATTTTTCCTTGCATGTCTCATTGCGGCAATTGCAGCCGTATCATCTATATATGCCATTAATTTTCCGCCAAATAATGTGCCATACGTATTAGTGTCTGTTGGAAATACAATGCTTGTTTTAATTACCAATGATTCCTTACAAAATTTAGACTGCTCCATATATCCTCCTCTATAATAAAGAAATTAGTATACCGCCCCATTATTATATGTGAAAAATAAAAGAAGCGTCTATATTAGCATATTTTTTAAGCCGATTAACGAAAAAAGGAATTTCGCTTTTTGGCTTTCAGCAAATCTCCCATCCACCCCTTAGACCTTAAATAAAAGTAAACGATAATTGTCGAAACAGCAATGATAGAGAGAGAAAATGGATAGCCTAATTTCCAATCTAATTCAGGCATTAGTTTAAAATTCATTCCCCATAATGCTCCCCATGCCATAATTGGTGTACATAATGTGGTTAATACCGTAAGTGTTTTCATAATTTCATTGCCTCGATGCTGGGATACCACTTCTTCAAAGTGAACCAAATTATTTAACTCCTTTTGATATTCTTCTACTAACGTTAACCCTCTTTCAATTCGTTTACTGATTCTCTTATATTCTTTACCATCTAAAACATTTTCTCCAAATGTTTCTTCTATCGCATATCTTATTTCCAAAAAAGGAATCATCACATTTTTCCAAACTATAATCTCATGCCTTGATTGATAAACATTTTCTAATGTCTTTATACTATTTTTCTCTTTAATATCCCAAATCAATTTATCTAGCCTTTCTTCATATCGGTCAATATGATATAAAATCTCTGTCATAATTGATCCTAAAATAACCATAAATCCTTCAACAGGGGATTTGCTTCTGTTTATTTCTTTATAGATATCTGTATTGTTATTTAAATGAAGACTATTATTTTTATAATCTAAGGTAATTAAAAAGTCCTTCGTTAAAAAAAAATGAAAAAGTTCATAGTCCTCTTTATTCTCTGCTTCTCGATGATAAATAAGAGAGCCGCTGATTATTTCCTTGCCTTCAGTTTCAGTACTTATTTTAATAAAATTCCTCTTTTGGTTTTTGGCTATTTGTGACCACTTTTTTATTTCTTGATTATAGTTTGTATGTACTTCCTGCAATTCTTCTCGTTCTTTTAGTTGATACCATTCCCATTCATTCATATGGTATTTTTGCATATTGGGACACCTCCCGAAGCCACTTTTCTTCTATTATTCCCCTTCTGTGAAAAGAACAAACGAAAAAAGGCAACTTAAACAATAGTTTTTCTTTTCTTCTCAACGGGTATATATACATATCGTCATCTTTAAATAATCACTAGGAGGAGTAATGGCATGGAAATGAAAAAAAATTCCGTTCGTACAGCAGCTATTGTGGGAGCCATGGGCAGTTTATTTATTTTTTCTCCAATGGGCAGAGAAATGATTAGCCGAATAAAAGCAATGTTTCAATCTTCCAATCAAGAGGACCTGCTTGTTAAAGCAGGAAACCCTGACCCGGAGGATATAGGAGATAATAATATGGTAAATGAGGGTGCTATGTATTCTGTGCATTATTATAATAAAAATATGGACAAGTAAACCCTTTTTTAAACGATTGCTTATTTTAGCAAAAAGACAAAAGACCTTGCGAAGTTCATCTAAATTCTGCAAGGTCTTTTGTCTATCTATATGTTCACTAATTTTTTTGCCACTTTTGGCTTTAATTTATCTTTTGCCCGTTTCATTCTCGTTTTGACAGTGGAAAGAGGTGTTTTGGTTTGATGGCTGATTTCCACTAATGTTCGGTTATCATAATAAAATAGCATAAGCGGTTCTTTATACATAGCAGGCAGCTCTTCTAATGTATCGAGCATCTCTTCTTTTGAGCATTGACTTATGATTATTTCTTCAGGAGGCGGCATAGTATCCGCATTTTCCTCGACATATGTATAGACAGCCTCCTCCCAAAACCTTTTCATTCTTTTTTCCTTCCTCCAATAATCTCTGCATTTATTAACGGCAATGGTGTACAGCCAGCTTTTTATTTTTTTGCTATCTGAAAACTTTGGGTAAGCAATATATCCAGCAATCAATGCTTCTTGATATATATCTTCTGCCAATTCTTTATGCTTTACTAAAGAAAAAATATAATGATAAATTAACTTCCCATATTTTTTTATAATTTCCTCATAGCTTAATGAATGGCTTTCATCACTAAAATTATCTTCACATAAGGGGTTCACTTTTTTTCCTCCTTCCCCTTCTGAACATCTTTACTAAATAAACGAACTTCCGTGATGAACCCCTACAGTTTTTATAAAAAATTTTTTATCCCGCTTATTGTGTTCTATTAACAGGGATGAGCCAAATAGAAAAGCCCATTTTTTTGCAGATAGTCATATAATGCAAAAATGCTAGAATAACCGCACCTAAATTCATGCCAATCGCTATTCCCCCCATTTGCAGTTGACTTAATGATCCAAGATAATAAATGGCAGCATAAGAAAAAGCAGTAGACCAGATTGTATGGAAAACAGCATCTTTTAATAAACCAAAACCAATTAAATAGGCCTGCATCGGGATAATAAAATAATGCAATAGAAAGTAGGGCCATAGTAGTTGAACAATAACAGCAGCTTGCGAAGAATGAAAAAATTTAAACGTAATCGGTTCTGCAAAAAAATAAAAAATACTAACAGCGATAATCCCATAGATTGCGGTAATAGCTAATATTTGCTGCAATAGCTTCTGCAGCTTCAAATAGTTTTTATTCGCATATTCTTTTGAAACAGTTGGAATTAGCATGGTCATAAATGAATGTGCGATAAAAGAAGGAAAAAAGCCAATCGTTAAAGCAATCCCAGCTAGCATGCCAAATAATTCTGTAGCATTTGCTGGTGTAATCCCCGATGCCACAAGAGCCCCTTTAATGAGAAAAGGCTGAATGGCATGTGTTAAAGCATGAAAAATTCTTAACCCTGTCGTTGGCACAGAAACAGACAATAAATCCTTCCAGATCACCTTCTGTCCTAAAGAGCTGTTTTTGCCTTTTTTTAGACGCTGATATTGCAGAAAAAACATATGCATTAAATAGAGAAACACAACAATATCGCTGCCGACTATTGTGCAAAATGCAATTAAAACAGAGGTATCTAAGTCAAATGAAAACCATTGAAATAAAAATACAAGCATTCCAAGCTGCGCAATTTTCCGCAAAAAATTCGATGCTGCAATTTTTCCCATTTGTTGTTTTCCCATAAAATAGCCTCTTGCAATACTTGTAAATGAAATGATAGGAATCATCAATAAAACCATCCATTTTAACATGGGATGATAAGAATGGAAGATAGGCACAAATGGAATAATGACAGCAGCTAAAATTGTTAAGAAAATTGTAAAAATAATAGTCCATTTTATTACTTGATGCAGCATTGTTTGATGATATTTTGCATCCTTTTCTGCAATAAATTTCGAAATGGATACAGGCAATTCAAAACTGGCCAATAAAACAATCAAAAAAATGGTTGGCAAAACAGTCATAAATAAACCTAACCCTTTTTCTCCCAATTCCCTTGCCATTACCATATTAATTAAAAACTCCATGCACTCGCCAAAAAACGCCGTTACAATTAACAAAAAAGTCCCCTTATAAAATGCCTTCATCGAATTCTCCCTTAACAATACCTTTTTATCAGCGCATCCAAAAAGATATTCATAGTTTCAAATGCTTTTTATCATTTATATGAGACAAGTTATAAAAATATTTTTATATTTTTCGGACTATCGGCAGACACTCCTGTTTTTCATTGTTTGTCTTCTTTGTTGGAATTGGCAACTCCGCTTCTCTCAAGGCTCCATGCTTTGATGAGCCAGGATTTTCAATCACCCTAAAAATTTTCGACTTTATTTTTTAAACAAACGTTTGATTAAAAAAATAACCTCTAAAAAACTCCTAAACAGTCGAATGAATGTTCAGGAGTTTTTTAGAGGTTATTTAGATGCTTTATTGCACAAGAGAATGTTTAAAAGCATAAATGACAGCTTGTGTTCGGTCTTGGACCTCAAGTTTGCTTAAAATATTGCTAACATGTGTTTTTACGGTTTTAATGGCGATAAATAGCTGATCAGCAATTTCTTGATTGCTTTTTCCCTCGGCCATCAGCAATAAAATTTCCATCTCTCTGGCTGTTAATTCTTCATGTGGAAGCACTTGTTTTTTTTGCCTCATCTTCACCATCATTTTTCCAGTCACTTCGGGCTCCAATACACTTTGTCCATCAAAGGTTGCTCTTACCGCATCGGCAATTTCGCTCGCTTTTGATGTTTTCAGCATATAGCTCGACGCACCTGCTTCTAGCGCTGGATAAACCTTCTCATCATCTAGAAAACTTGTTACAATAATAATTTTTGCTTCCGGCCACTCTTCCATTATTTGTTTTGTCGCATCTATGCCGTCCATTTCCGGCATGACAAGATCCATTAAGATAATATCTGGACGCAAGCTTAAGGCCAATTGTACAGCCGTTTTTCCGTTATCCGCTTCCCCCACTACTTCTATATCTGACTGTGCAGACAGATAGGAAGACACACCAATCCGCACCATTTCATGATCATCAACAAACAGAACTTTAATCAATCAATATCTCTCCTTATTTGTTAGCAATGGCACTTTCACTTCTAAGCGAGTTCCCTTTTGCGCTAAACTGATAATCTTTAACTTGCCGCCAATTTCTGCTGCTCTTTCATACATATTTTGCAGCCCATAGGATCCTGCTTTGCGCTGCTCTACATCAAATCCAATGCCGTCATCTATTACACGCATAATAATAAATGCTTCTCTTTTCATCAGCCGCACTTCTAATTTTGTTGCCTTGGCATGGCGCAATGTATTAGAAACAGATTCTTGAAGGATGCGAAACAGATGGTCTTCCATCCCTTTATCGAGCTGCAGCTCCTCCAATTCCCATGATATATCTAAAGTAACCTTCTGCAGCAATTCTGTTAAAAGTTCAATAATTCCTTCTTTTAATGTTTTTCCTTTTAGTGCTGCTGGCCGCAAATGCAGCAATAAGGCTCTCATTTCTAGCTGTGATTGATGGATGGTTTCTTCTACCAATTTTAATTGCTTGGTTTCTAGACGATCCGATTCAGGTCTTGTTTCATTGATGGCCGACAATAGCATGGATGCGGCAAAAAGCTGTTGACTAACCGAATCATGAAGCTCTCTGGCCAAACGATTGCGCTCCTGAGTAATAATTGTTTGCACTCTTATTTCCTGATTTTCCGCCTGTTCATTAACAAGTCTTTGCGATAATTTTGTTTGCTCCATTAACTGATCCTGTAAACTTTTTAATTTTTTAGTCAAAAAGGAAATTTCTTCTACAGACGGCTCTAATTGATTGGCTGCCTCTGCATTTTCATCAAAATGCTCAAAGGAAGCTTCTAATATCTTTAGTTGCTTCCTCCAATAATATCCAGTCAATAATCCAAAAATAATGCCAATCGTAATCGCAGCACTTGTTACAAATAATAAAAAGGGAATTTCCATTAGCTCTTTATCCCATAATTGTTTCCAATCACCAGGAGGAAAAACAAACATATAGCTTCCAGATACAAAGAGCAGAAATATTAACGATGCTCCTACCCCCCAAACGATTTGCCTCTGGATGATATTCATATTCTTTTCACCTCTAAACTGCCTGCAGCAAAACTGGTGAAAATTTTTACCCTTGTTTCAGCAGAGTCAAATGTTGATGGTCGTATTTGAATATTTTTATTGATTACTTGGCTTTCTTGTTCGCCAAATATATTGTAGGATCCAAATAAAACAGAATGATGGACACTTACTTCTATATCATAAGGAATATATATCTTTACATTTCCTATAAGATTTCTTATAAAAATAACCGTTTCTCCTGCTGGAAGCACTGTATAGCTCAAATCAATCACCGTATCGGATATCCCAGCCTGGATATTTATATCATTCCATTCATAGACATGGTCTGGCGTTTCATTCCGCTGAAACAGATGATTTTGGAAAAAAGGTTTTTTTACGAATAAATCAGATTTATCCGTTTCCTTTTGCTTCTCCTTTATAATTGGCGTAATCAATTCCTGTGTCTTATTTTTTTTAAAATAGATGATCAGATAATAAAATAGGATGCTTATGATTAAAAACTTAAATGTAATCATATTAAAAACACTTATAAAAAATATAGATAAGCCAATCCAAAACAGCAGCTTGCCTATTTTTTTTGTTTTTCCTTGCTTAGAAAAATAAATCATGCCAACAGAAACAAGCAAGGAGAAAATAATGCCTGGATTAAAAACAAATACTTCTAGCAGCAGGAGAATTCCCCCGATTAGAATGACCCAATTGGCGTAATTATCTTTTAGTCTTTGAAACAATCGAGTTCCTCCTTTCCTTTCTTTATTTCGGTTGCTCTGGATATGCCAAAGTACCTTTGCCGCACATTCAGAACAATCGAACATCTACAATAGCTAACTTTCTGGTTAGATAAGAATCAGTGCTGCTTTAATAAAAAACAGCACTATTCAAAAAAGGCGTAAAATTAATACGCCTTTTTTAGAATACCATTTTTTCAAGAGGAAAGTGAATCCTCTTTCTTCTTCAGAGTATTTTCCAATTCAGCAATTTTCTCATCAATAGTATATTTATAATAAGATGTATTGATATTTTGCTCAATTGTTTCAATAAATTTCTCCATATCTGGAAAAGAAGATCTCGTATATTCTTCCATCTTTTTTTCATCTAATACTTTTTCCATTGTTTTATGGGCTCTTGTTATATTTTCTTTGCCCATCAGCTCTAAACGTCTAATATGCATATCCTTTAATTTGTGTGCCATTTCCATATACTTTATTTCTAATTCCTTTTGCTGCTTTTCTGTGATTTCTAATGATTCTCTTAAACGGACTGCTCTATTTTCATAATGTGCCTGCTCTGCTAAAGCAAATACCTTCAGATCATCTTCTCCCGCTTTCTCTGCAATAATGGCTTGTTGTTTTCTTTTTTCTGCAATTTCTTCTGCCTGCTTTAATTCCTTTTGAAATTCTTCCTTTAATTTCACTTGGCGTTCTACTAATTGTTTTACTTTTTCTGTTTCCTTTTCACAATCTTTTAAATATTGATTAAGCAATCCAATTGGATTTTTGTTTTCTTTTTTATCCAAAATCTCATTCATATCTGCCAATACAGTGTTTTTTATGCGATTAAATAATTTATTCATTTTTCAGTCCCTCTTTCCTTTTTATCGTTTATTTAATTCATTCCATTGGTTCTCAAAATTAGTAAACGGATCATCTTTTTTGATTTTTGCGCTAGTTGAACCATTCCATTTTTTATATACAAGATAAAGTACATATGCTGCAGCTACTCCAATGATGGCAGGCAGGTTGCTTGCTGTTATCGTCAGCATGATAAGCCCCGCAATTCCCCATACTACTTTTTCCCATGTTACTGTGCTTTTTATAAATTGCTTAAAGACAAGATAAAGAATCGCTGCACTTACTGCTAAACCGATAATTGGTCCCAGCTGTGACAATAAAACAATTGCAGCAATACCTCCCACCAATAATAATCCAAATTTTTTCATCTCAATCGCTCCTTTCTTATCTACTATGTTAACTTTCTCCAACGTTTTTCATAACGTGCTTGCGCTTGATTTCTTTCTAAGACTTAAGGCTGATTGAAGCTACTTCTACAAGAGCAGCCTCCTTTCTAATAGAACTTATTATAAGGTAAAGCATCAATCAGACTTTCAAAGGGCAAGTTTTTGGCCCACATAGCCCCTCTTCTTCTCTTATCACTTTGCGGCAAAGACATTAGTGCGCAAAAAAACTCCTCATCATAAAGATAAGGAGCCTTTTCTTCATATAAAGTGAAACTTCCATCAGTGGGGATTTTCTACTTCCCCACTGCTTGTTAATTGAACAATCAAAGTTTCTTGCCACCTGGATTTTTCGCTTTCTCTTACACTCCCTTAGGTGGGAGTCAAAAGCCCATTAAATAGTGATAAATTAAGCAGCTTCATCGTTTAGCCTAATAATTTATGATATATTTTTTTTGCCTCACTGGACTTAGCCGTTCCATGAATAATGGCGCGGCCATCTTGGAAAAGGACGATGCGGCACTCTTCATATTGAAAAGCAAGCAAATACGAATTTACCGTCATGTTAGAAACAAATTTTCCCCATTGATTGGATAAATATTGTAAATCTAATGTTTTAGATGACGATGGTCTAATATGGACCGCATCTCTTCCGCATAAAATATCTGCTTTTGTTTGCTTTTCCATCGATAAGTAAGGAAAATTTGCTTCTTCTCCACATGTTGGACATTGATTATTTTTTAACGCAGCCACATCTATCTCCGCATGTTCCATTTTCCAAATATCAAATGAACGAAGCATTGGTTTAATAGGAGAATCTGTCATAATTTGCAATCCTTGCGATACTTGCATTGCTGCTGTCCATTGAACAATAGGATTAATAATGCCAGTTGTATCACATGTTATGCTAGTCTCCGGAATATGATCCATTAAACAGTGAAAACAAGGTGTTTTATTTGGCAATATAGGGTAGCTTAAACCATAGCTAGACACACATGCTCCAAAGATGAATGGGATATGATGCTTTATTGCAGCATCATTTATGACTAATCTTGTCTCAAAGTTATCTGTTGCATCCATAATGATGGATGCTCCTTCTAATATTTTTTCAACATTACGAAAATTAACATCGGCAATAATCCCTTTTATCGTTATGCCGCTGTTTAGTTTCTGCAATCTTTTTTCAGCAGCAACGGCTTTAGGCAGTTTAAGCTTGGCATCTTCCTCTGTATATAATTGTTGTCTATGCAAGTTGCTCCATTCTACATAGTCACGATCGACAATGGTAATCATGCCAACTCCTGCTCTAACAAACATTTCTGCGATAGATGATCCTAATGCCCCTGCACCAAAAATAACCGCATGATTTGCTGCTAATTTATGCTGCCGCTCCTTCCCTAAGAAAAGCTCCTGCTTCATATAACGATTTGTCAAGATGTTATCATTCCAGTCATTGGACTACTTGCTACGCCATAATTTTTTTCTATTATTCTGCCTGCCTCATAGCCAAATCTTCCTGCTTCAATAGCTAGTTTCATCGCTAATGCCATTTTTACTGGATCATTCGCATTGGACACAGCAGTATTTAGCAGCACACCATCTGCGCCAAGCTCCATAGCATATGCAGCATCTTTCGGAGAACCAATTCCTGCATCAATAATAACAGGCACAGAACTTTGTTCTATAATAAACTGTAAATTAAGTGGATTAAGAATGCCTTTGCCAGATCCAATCGGAGAGGCCCCTGGCATAATCCCATGTACTCCTAATTGTTCTAGCCGTTTAGCCAATACCACATCATCCGAAGTATACGGCAGGACAATGAATCCTTCTTCTAGCAATAGCTCGGATGCCTTTAATGTTTCAACCGGGTCTGGCAATAGTGATTTATCGCAGCCGATTACTTCTACCTTAATCATATCGCATAACCCGGAGCTTTTTGCTAGCTTAGCTATTCTCACTGCTTCTTCTGCTGTTTTTGCTCCTGCTGTATTTGGCAAAAGGGTATAGCGGCTTAAATCTAATTTCTCCAAAAAATTTGGCTGTGACTGTTCAAATATATTCATGCGCCGAACGGCAAAAGTCAGGATTTCACTTTCAGATACTTCAACGGCCTCCTTTTGAATTTCAAATGATGGATATTTTCCTGTTCCTAAAAGCAATCGCGACTGAAAGGTACGGTCTGCAATTTTTAACATGTTCATCCTCCTCCTACAAAGTGAATAAGTTCTACCGCATCCCCATCTTTCAAACATGGAAGCAGATATTGTTCTTTTGGGATAATCTCTTTATTTATTTCAACGATGACAATTCTATTTTTCAGTTCAAAGGCTTCTAATAAATCTGCTACTGTCGCGATATTTTGGGGCAGCTCATGCCTTTTCCCATTTAATTGAATGATCAATGCCTCGCCTCCTCCAACTGCATGCTTCTGCCTGCACTTCTTTCTATTTTAAAAGCTTCAATCCACTCTTTGTTTATCGGCTTTTTCAAAAGCAAATCTTTGATCATCTTTCCTGTTGCCGGAGCTAGTAAAATGCCATTTCTTTGATGTCCTGCTGCAAAATACAGCCCTTTCATTTCCGGATGCTCTCCGATAAATGGATTACCATCAAATGTCTGTGGTCTAAGTCCCGCCCAGCAATTAATAATTTTCATATCTTTTATCGCTGGAATCATTTCTTTTGCCTTTTTAATGACGCTCTCTATTCCATCAAGAGTCGGCTTCTCATCCCAGTCATTCCATTTTTTAGTGGCTCCAATAATAAGCTGACCATTATTTCTTGGAACAATATAATGCTGATTATGGAAAATGGAGTGTTTTAATGGCATTTTCTCATTTGATGCAGCAATGCATTCTCCCTTTACAGGAACAATTCGATTTGTTAATCCCAACTGCTGAAAAAAATAATTGCTCCATACCCCACTAGCGATAATAACTTGATCAGCAATAAAATTTCCTTTGGATGTTTTTATCTTATATTTGGTTTCACGGTTTTTAACTTCAAACACATTTGTGTACTCAAAAATGGATGCACCTAAAGCTTGGGCACTTCTGCAAAATCCATTACAAGCAGCAAGTGGCGTAACATGAACATCCTCTTTTAAAAATGCCGCGCCTACTATGCTGTTTGTCAGAATAGGCACTTTTTCTGCTGCTTCCTCCCTATTAAGCCACTCAACAGATGCAAGTTTGTAAATAGACGCCATCTCTTCTTTTTCTGCTGCTGAGAAGGCTAACTTTAAAAGCCCTCCTTTCTTCATTTCAAAGTCAGTTCCTGCTAATTCCTTTATGTCGCCATAAATCTCTTGATATAAAAGCTGACTGCTCCTTGCAAATGGGTATAACTGTTTAAATTCCCTGTATTCAGAATGAGCTCCAAGCATTCCTGCAGCGGCACTTGTCGACTTGCCGCCAACACTCTGACTCTCTAATACTGCCACATTTATATTTTCCTTCGCTAAATAGTAGGCAATGGCACAACCAATGATTCCGCCGCCTACTATTGCAATATCAAAGTGCTTATTCACAATGTTCTACACCTTTCACTTAATTTTTTCACAGATTCTAGCGGATTGGGTGAAGAAAAGATTGCTGACATAACTGCAACTCCATCGGCACCTAGATCAGCTACTTGTTCTAGCCGTTCTTCTGTGATTCCACCAATAACAAAAAGGGGAATTGATAATCGTTCTTTTATCCGCTTAATGGACGTCAGTTCAATAGGCGGTTTTCCTTTTTTGCTGTTTGTTTGGAAACAGTGTCCATATAAAACATAATCCGCCTTATTTTTTTGGGCAGTTTCGGCCTCTTTTTGACTATGTACGGAAACACCTGCAAAATGCTGGGGATTGAGATTCTTCACTTGGTCCACAGGCAGTCCTCTTCCAGGCAGATGGACATTATTAATATTTAAAAGAGCCGCAATATCCAGCCTGTCATTAATAATGATTTTTTCTTTTTCTACTCCTCCCCCTATCAATTGCTTACACAACTCATATATTTCATTGGCTGTTCTATCTTTTTCTCTAATTTGGATGTAATCTACATATTCATGTATCTGCAAAATGGTTGATGCTAGATGCTGAATAGTTTGTTGATTATCTGTAACAGCCATTAGTTTTATGTGAATCCCCGCCTTCTTCAGTAAGTTCGAACAGCAAATATGCTGTAAAACAAAAATTCCCCATCAAAAAACCACTTTCCTGTTCAAAGGAAAGTGGTTGCAAATTGCAATATACAGACATTTATAGATGCATAAAAAAAATAATGATGCACAGATAAATATACTCCACTTTCCTACGCAGGTACGAACCTGTTCAGGTTTTGAGGGTTTCAAAGTAGCTACTTTTTTCTCAGCCCTTATCAAGGGATCCCCTAGTGATGCTAACACTATGAATTTATCCACATTTTAACATATACAAATTTTTTTTCAACAAAATACTCTGTTTTTTTTAAATTTTTATAAAGTAAAACTTCGATCAGTGGGGATTTTACTGCCCGTTCATGCGTGATCAATACTTTTTCAGAATAATATTATTCTCATTAAATTCTACCCACCATTTATTATTTCCTATTTTTTCGTTTCAGATAAAAAACTTTCTGTTCTAATTCCAGATCTTCTAATAGTGATATCACAATTGACGCTCACATTTGCTTCTGTAAAATGCTCATTCCAATTCTCTTTTGCTTTTTCAAATTGCTTATTATGCTGGCGGCCAAAAATTTCTCCAAATCCAAAAATATCTACGGCATATTCTGTTTGCACCTTTTGAATCGTATTTTTTATTTCCTTTTCGATGGTTTTATTTGTTAATTCTTCATACTTTTTATATGTCTCTACACTACCTATTGTTTTATAGCATTGAGTTCCTTCCAGATATCCCTCTGAATTGATTTTCACTTTAATATTAGGCTTTCCATATTTCCAGTTAACATCTACATTTGAATTGCTTCTTGTGATTCGCACAGCCCCATACTGATCTTCTTCACAATTAACAGCAACGGAGGTTTGCTTAAGCTGATTAGTAACCCATAGATAATTTCTTGTCGCTTTCAATTCCATATATCCCTTTAATTTATCTTGTTTAAATATAGCTAAGGAGTCTATTTCTACTTTTGCATCTGGAACCACCTTTGTCATGTTTTCCATGCTTCCTCCTTTAGCTGGATCGCCCTTCACTTTCACTGCTGCTAGTACTGGAGATTTTCCTGGCAATGTTAAGTCGGAAATAAAATCATTAATTCTCACACCAGGATCGCCCCCCCAATCTCCTAAAAGATTATCAATCTGCGGGGAAATTTTTAAAGAAGCCGCTTTTTTAAATGGGTAGGTTATTTTAAGCACATCCTCTGCCCTTCCTTTTGCTATTAATATTTTAAAGTCATCCCGCAATTCCCTATTTCTTTCTAGATAATCAATAAAGTCAATCATCCCCAATCTTGCAGCCTCTTCACTTATAACAAGAAGTTTCATATGAGAAAAAACAAGACCTTGTGCTAAGTATTGGTTGAATTGATGGGTAACTTCTGACAGAGAGTCTCCTTCAATTCCTTCTACAGTAGAAGGCGCATTTCCGCCTGCGGTTCGACTGTTTAATTCTGTTGCATTCAGCGCCTCCACGGTCACTTTATATTTTGCATCTTCTCCCAAATCTATGGCCATACCGGAAACTAGCTGTATTTCAGACAATTCTTTCCGATCCCAACAGCCACATAATAGGCAATTGGAGAAAATGAGTATAAATAAAAGTGTTTTTTTCAATTTTTCTTCCCGCCTTCCGGTACTGGAGGTGAAGGAGAATCTGTTTTTTGCTGTTTTTTCGTTTCATTAGTGCTTAAATAAGATGGGCGCTTATTGATAGACCATAATGGAAAACGAATAAAAACATCCTTTTGATCTTCTACAACAAACGGCGCAACGGGAGATAAATATGGCACCCCAAATGATCGTAAAGAACTTAAATGTGCCACCATAAAAACCAGCACAAGCAAAACACCATATAATCCTAAAATGGATGCTACAATAATAAGAATAAACCGAATCAAACGAGAAGCATTTGCAAAACTATAATTCGGGAAAACAAAGTTTGCAATTGCTGTTATTGCTACAATAATAACCATGATATTAGAGATAATTCCCGCTTCTGCTGCTGCCTGGCCAATAACTAAAGCTCCAACAATTGACACCGTCTGCCCGACAGCTCGAGGCATCCGCACCCCTGCTTCCCGCAGAATTTCAAAGGTAATCTCCATAATAAAAACTTCCACCACTGCTGGAAATGGGACCCCTTCTCGCTGGGCAATAATACTTAATAATAAAGTAGTCGGCAATAGCTCTGGATGAAAAGTTAAAACCCCAACATAAGCAGATGGCATTAATAATCCTATCATAAAGGAAAGGTATCTAATTAAGCGGACAAAACTGCTCATAAAATAATTTTGATAATAATCTTCCGCCGATGTAAAAAAGTCGGTTAATACAACAGGAACCATTAATACAAAAGGCGTTCCATCCGTAATAATCACTATTTTCCCATCCATTAAATTAGAAGCTGCCGAATCAGGGCGTTCCGTATTCATTGCTAAAGGAAAAACAGTCGCTGTTTTATCAATGATTAACTCCTCAATATTGGCAGATTCAAAAACTGCCGCTATATTAATTTTCTTCAGCCTTTTCCGTACTTCTACTAAGATTTTTTCATTGACAATGGCATTCATATAGCCCATATAAACAGTCGTTCTGGATTCATTTCCGATCATAAACTTCTCAAAATGCAGATTATGATTTTTTATTCTTTTTCTAATCAAATTAAGATTGACAGAAGCATCTTCAACAAATGCATCCTTAGGACCTCTTACAACGGTTTGTGTAGTTGGTTCTGCAACTGTACGCCCTTCACTATTGATATAGCTTAAGCTTAATCCAGCAGGAATTCCTTCAAAAACAAGGACGATTCTGCCATCCAATATACCGGAAACAATATCATCAAATGTTTTAATGATTTCATAACCTGATACCCCAAAGCTTCTTTTGCTTAGCTCTTTTAATTCATCCATTGTGGTAACTTTTATATCATTTTCTATGGGGCTTTCTAGTGTTTTCCCTAACATTTCTTTTAAAAAATCAGTATTCACAACCGTCTCTAAATAAATGATCATTACATTGCTTTTTCCAACTTTTGCTTCATCTATTTGCAAATCAGCCGTATGACCAAAGCTATGCAATAGTTGTGATTTTAAATCAAGAAGTGACAGCTTAGTGAGTTCTATCTTTTTTGCCTTATCTGGTGTTGTATGTGTAGGAATTTCTTTTTTACTATTTATAGCAAGAAGCTTTTTTAAATAGTTCATGCATTCATCTCCTTACGGGAGGCCTTTTCCTTTTTCCATTTTTTAAATAGTAATATTCCCATAACGAAAACAGGTATTCCATATTCCATTGGCAAATGAATTAAATATTTGCTTACCAAAATTCCTTCCTGAATATGATCAGAGAAATCAGTAGAAATAAAAATAGAAAACATACTGACAATACATGCTACCGGAATAGAAAAATAGCGAAATGGACGTTTAAAAATATATTCTAATCCCTTTAATCCACCGTACATAAATACCGAACTCTTAATTAAAATCCCCAGCATCATCATAAAAACAACGATGGCATCGATTCGTTCAATAAATTCTCCTATACTCACAAGCCTTGCAGCACTTAATAGCGGGAAATTTGAACGGATTGCCGTATTTTCTCCTAAAGTTACAATAATCAGAAACACTGAGATAGCCAAAATAAGACTAGCAATTGCCACTCCCATTAAACAAACTATTTTGCTATATTTAAAATCCGTTACATTAGCAAGAATCACAGTAAATGCAATTAACTCGCCATACGGAAAAACTGCTATAGAGGGGAAAATGGCATGTGCCATCACATGCGGCTTGATCGCTAATATAGGTTCTATATTAAACAATTGAATATTTCCGCCGGCATATAAAAAAATAAATAGAATGCCCATAAACCCAAAGGTATAAGGCGTAAAGATTTCCGACGTTCTCCCCAGCACTTCGATGCCCATATAAAGGATATAGCCAATCACAAGCATTAACGTTAATATGACTACTTCTGTCGGCGTTAGAGGAAGAATAGCAGATGAAATCAATTCTCCAAAATCACGAATAACCCGACAAGATACATAGATAAAATACGTGACATAAAGAACGGTCAAACAAATGGCAATCGGTCTTTTAAAACAGTATTCAAATATTTCAAATAAGTTTTTGCCGGGCAGTAAAGAAATCAGATAAAAGTAAAACAGCATTACTACTATCCCTATAAACATGCCAATTAAAACAACAATCCAAGCGTTGCGTTTAGCTTCTAGACCAACCCCGATTACAATGGCACTCCCAAGGAGAAAATTGATAATTAGCGTCAGCAACTGAGTTAATGATAATTTTTCTGTTAGCACGGCTCTCAACACCTTGTATTAAAATAATAGAAATGCTGTTTATCACATATTTTTTTTAGTAAGTGAATGGCTTGTTTTTTTGTTTTTCCTTAATTTCACTAATAGTACCAAAACTAAAAAAACAGGAAAAACAAATTGAAACGGCATATATAATAAAAATGGATTGCTTAACAATCCTTCCTGTAAATGATCTGTATAATTACGTCCAATAAATATAGAAAATATTGCAACAATGCATGAAACTGGAATAGAAAAATAACGGAAAGGGAGCTTATATACATATTCCAGTGCTTTTAAACCAGCATATATGTAAATACAGCTTTTCACTAAACTTCCCAGCATCATCGAAAATACAACAATAGCATCTATTCTCTGAATAAACTCACCTATCGAAACGAGTCTTGCAGCACTTAGCAGCGGAAAGTTCGAGCGTAGAGCAATTCCCTCTCCTAACGATAAAATAATGAGCAAAGAAGACATAAGCAATATAAGGCTGGCCATGAAAATACTAAAGATTACAACCTTTCTGCCCAAATGAATATTACTTACATTACAGAAAATGCATAAGAATACTAAAATTTGTCCATACGGTCTCACTAGTTCATATGGAAAAATAGTTTTCCATACTATGCCCCATCCTTCTCCCAAAATAGGTTTTATGTTGGAAATATCAATATTTTTATTAACATATAAAAATATAAACAGCATAAGTGTTAGAATAACGCCATATGGGGTAAATATCTCTGACGTTCTTGCCAATACTTCAAGGCCTAAATATAAAATATAGCCCATCACCAGAACCAACAAAACAATGGAGATTTCAATCGGCGTTATCGGCAATACCGCTGTTGCAATCAGCTCGCCAAAATCTCTGATAATGCGACAAGCATAATAAATGAAGTAGCTGGCATACAAAAGAGACAGTATAATCGCAATCTTTCTGTTAAAACAGTATTCAAACATCTCATATAGATTTTTGCCTGGAAGCAATGTAGCTATATAGTAATAAAAGACCGTTATAAATAGACCAATTGCCATTGCAATCAATATAGCAATCCAAGCGTCTTCTTTTGCTTTTAGCCCTAATCCAATAACAACGGAGCTCCCAATTTGAAAGTTAAATAAAAGAGCAGCCAACTGACTTAAAGAAATATTTTCTTTTGACATATTTTTCACGATACCTTTCTTCATAAGACAGTTATAAAGTGAAACTTCAATCAGGCTTTTACTCAGCAAGCTTCTGCCCACCTATATTTTTTGTTTCTCTTATCCTTGTCAAAGGCCCTTTAAGCAGTGATGAAATACAGCTTTCCATGCAGCACTAGATCGATCCTTCCTATTTATGCAAACAGATTAGCCCCATTTAATTTCCAGCTTGTTTTGTCCTTTTTTTGCTTTTTCGCAAACGAATATCTACCACAACGGACCAAAGAAAACCAAAGATTGCCGTAACCACAATTGTAATAGTTCCTGCACCAACTTCTGCGCTGTAAATATTTTCTAAACAATACATAAACCCTTTATGGTATACAAACATATCTAAAGAAAGGGTAAGTGCACTCAGCATTCCTATTACTAGCATATAAGCAAATGTAATCATCCTACTTCTCCTAAAAGCATTATTTTCTTTTCATATCTTGTGAAATTTCTCCATTTTTATGCTAAATTTCTTTAAAAAGCATTTTTTCTCTTTTTCTCTGCAAAAAAAATCCTCCTCGAGAAAAATCTTCCGAGGAGGATGTTATTATATACTATTTTTTCCTATTACTTGCTGCCTTTGGTGCATATTCGGCTATTTTTCCATCATAAAACGTTTTTTTCGATAACAGAATATCGAGCTCTCTTGCATATTGTTTTAATTCTCTTTCTTCCCGTTCTGTCACAATACTAATTACGGTTCCAGCTGCTCCAAAGCGGCCAGTCCTTCCAGAACGGTGAGTATACTGTGTTATATCGTTTGCCAAATCATAATGAACAACATGTGTAATCTTTTCAATATCCAAGCCTCTAGCTGCTACATCTGTTGCCAATAATACATTCGTTTTTCCTTTACGAAAACCATTAACAGACTTTGAACGCTCCATTTTGTTTAAATCACTGTGCAGCATGCTTGTTTGTATATTTTTATAAGCCATTTTTTCATGGATTACTGTTAAATTGCCAATGTCCTTTACAAATACAAGAATCTTGCTATTTTCTAATCGAGAAATTTTTTCCATAATTTTTATTTTATCACGATGTTCCGCCTGGAAATAAATATGATCGACGGTTGCCGCTTCGATCGTCTCATCTTTTTCCACTCGAATAATTTCTGGATTTTTCGTTAATTCATTTGCGAGATTTTCTGTGTCTTTCGTTAATGTAGCGGAAAATAGCACTACTTGGCGATCCAATAATGTTGCTTTTACAATTTGTTTTACTGTGCCAATATGCTCTGCAACTAAAAGCTGATCTGCTTCATCCAATACGACCATTTTGACTGCATGCATTTTCAGCTTTTTCTGCTTAATTAGCTCAAGTGCCCTTCCTGGAGTGCATATTGCTATATGGGGATGTTTTTTCAGCTTCTCTAACTGCCTTTTAACATTAGCCCCTCCAATAAAAGAAGCGGATCTAATTCCACTGCCTTCTCCCCATTTTTGGATTTCTCCTAGAATTTGCATAACCAGTTCCTGAGAAGATGCTAGTATAATCGCCTGCATATTTTTGTCTTCAGCATCTATTCTATTTAAAAGGGGCAGTAAATACGCTAATGTTTTTCCTGTTCCAGTCGGCGATTCCGCAATGATATCTTTTCCTTCTAAAGAAAGGGGAATTGTCTGTTCTTGAATAGATGTCCCCCTCGCAAAATTTGCTTTCTGCCAATTCGCTTGTATAAATGGCTTTAAATTATTCCAAAACGCTTGATCTTTCATTTATAACTCCTTTATATGATGTGTCATACTAACCATCACTTTTTTTACAGCATAAAATATATTATCTTATTATAAATTATTATCCTAAAAATTGAAATGTAATCTCTTGCCTTTATTGCTTTAAATTTTGCCATTGCATAACTAATAGCTAAAAAATAAAGAGATAAAAAAGAAAGTCCTTTTTTATCTTTTTATTTGGCTGTTTTCGCAAACTTTGTTGCTTTTTACCACGTATGGAGCAGTGATTTCTGTTTCAGGATGCTCGCTTTCCGCGGGGCGGGCGTTTAAGCCTCCTCGGCGTAAACCGCCTGTTGAGGTCTCAACTGTCCCGCTAATCTAAGCAGGAGTCTCGCATATCCGCTCCAATCAACTAGCCTTGTTTATTACTTCTCCCCTTTACAAAGCTTATGGAAAAACAACCATCTTTTAGAATAAGTAGTTCCGTTTCGGTGGAGAAACATACCAAATAGGATGCTAATTAACAGACCAAATCGCCTATGATTTGGTCTCTTATTTTCCTCTTATCTATCAACGAATAGGAGATATTACTACTGTAACTAGCAAGCAAAATCGCAACCTGAAAACCAGCTTGACCATTGTTTTTGGCAACGTGCTAATTACTAGGTCGATTTTTTTACTTAAGTAGGTAATGGATGTCCTTTTTGAGTAACTAGAGATCATTAAAATAAGCGGAGGTTTTCCGCTTAAGCGAAGCAATCTTGCTCTTTTTCACAGTTTTCCAGTCAATAGTCGGAATCTTTCCGTCTATTCAAGCTATTTTCCGTGCTATTTCCTACATAAGAGAAATTTCTCCGCTTATTTATCCAACTCCGACTTCTACTACTTCTCCTTTCGTTAAACATATTAAAGACAAAAGCTCGGGAAAAATCCCGAGCTTTTGTCTGCTAATTATATGGTTATTCCATGCTGCAAATTTAGATTTTCTCCACGTTATCGGAACTACTTACTTTTAGAAGATAGCCTTTTATTTTGATTTGTCCTATTAAATTAACGGCTTATCTTTGCCGACATTTTGATAAATATCTACTCTATCTTTAATTCTTTTCATTTTAAGATCTAATTCATGTGCTGCATCTGCCGCTTCCTTTAATTCTGCCAGCAAATGCTCTGGCACCCCTTTATCAAACTTATAATAAATCTTATGTTCCAAGCTTGCCCAGAAATCCATGGCAATTGTGCGAATTTGGACTTCTACCGAAACCTCTTCCACTCTATTGCTTAAAAAAACGGGAATTTTAATGATTAAGTGCAAACTTTTATATCCATTTTTTTTGGGATTTTTAATATAATCCTTCACTTTCATGATCTTAATATCACTTTGGCCTTTTAACATATGATAAATATCGTAAATATCCGATACAAAAGAACATGTAATCCTTACTCCAGCTATATCATGAATATGCTTTTTAGCATTATCAATATTAATTTCCAATCCTTTTCTTTGCAGCTTTAGCATAACGCCTTTTGGGTCTTTAATTCTCGACTTAATATGTTCAATTGGATTATGATTATGGATAAATTGAAATTCTTCATTTAATATTTTTAACTTTGTATTCATTTCTTCTAAAGCGAATCGATAGATAATTAAGCCATTTTTCCAACCGATTAATTCATTAGAAAGTTCATTAAAGTCAAAATTATTGTCTTCTATATATGATTTAATCTGATTAAGACTTTCCATTATTTTAATAGGTCTCCTTTGGGTTTCTGCATACTTTCTCTGCATTAACTCCCATTTTTTTTAGAAATTCTATTATTTGATCAATTGTTTTCATTTTTTAATCACCTCTAGATCATTAGAAAACCTTGTCCTTATGCCACTGATCAGACAATTGCTTGCCGCAAAAACTTTATATACAAGCAATCCATTTTTATTCTAGCCCAAAATGACCGATCAGTCAAACAAATATATTTACAATATTTAACAATAAGAAATCTTATATTGAGAAGCTATCCATACAGAAATGCTGCAACAGAACTTACTTAGAAGAGAAAAGCCGCCTCATATTAATGCCTTTTTTCTATAGAAGATACATTTTTATACTTAATTTCTCCTTTAATTATTTGATTTTCCTCTTTACCCAAGGAGCATATTATTTTCTGTCCCCATTATAAAAAGGCCTGCTCTTATAAAAGAATCAGACCCTATGTTTAAAGTATACTATTTTAAAAACCTTTTTTCCTTTAATTCATTAATGTAAAGTAATACTTATTATTCATCCAGCTTAAACTTATTGGATAAATAATAATAAAGACCATTTTCTTTATAAGAAAAATCTGTTTGTTCATCCACATGTTCTTTCACAGAATTTGGTGCATTTTTCATCGCAACCGCATAACCAGCTCGCTTTAAAAGAGGCAAATCATTTTCTCCATCTCCAACTGCAAGCACTTCTTCAAATGAAAGGTTGTACCTTTTCAGCAAATACTCGACACCAGTAGCCTTATTGATGTTTTCTGCCATTACCTCTACATTATTCTCAGTGGAAGAGGAGGAGGAAAAACCCTGCCTTTCCTTTAACTCTTCCAAACATGAAATCCATTTTTCGATTTTTGCTTTATCTATATGAAAAAAATAAATTTTGCAGATATTGTTAAAATCGAGCTTGTTTTTCCAATTGATATGTTCAGAAATGGCAGCTTTTCTAGAGATCCACTCATTTTCTTCGACAGAAACAGGACATTCTCCCTCTATAAGCTGCAAAATCATGCCTTGATCATCTTTTAATGCATAACGATTGCCTACTGCTGGATGGATTTCATAATAAAGATTCCACGTTTGCGCTTCTCTAACTAGGCGTTCCACAAGGCTTGGTTCCAAGGAGTGCTGAAATAATTGCTCTTTTTTTACAAAAGCGGCCATTCCATTGGACGTGACAAATCCATCTGCTTCAAACCCATCTGGCACGACATTTTCTATTTCCAACAGCGTTCTTCCAGTCGCAATAAATACTTTTAGGCCCTGTGCCCGCAAACGTCTTAAATATTGATGCAATTCCTCGCTGACTTTGCTTTCCTCATTCAGCATTGTACCGTCCATATCTAAAATAATTGCTTTACTCTTCATAATAGACTCCTTAATTACTGCTCCTTTTGGCTGAAAAACTCTTCATATAATGCTTTGACTGCTTTTTTGGCCATCGGCTCTTTCACACCAAACATCATGCTTACTTCCGAAGAACCTTGGTTAATCATTTCAATATTAACGCCTGCATCAGCCAAAGCCTTCGTTGCTCTTGCTGTTGTGCCAACATTATGGCGCATGCCCTCACCAACAACCATTATAAGCGCCAAGTTATGTTCTACCACTATTTGCTCCGCTTGCAGTTCTACTTTAATTCTCTCCATAATTTCCTGCTCATTTTTCCCAGCCAATTGTTCTTCCCTTAGAATAATCGTTAAATCATCGATTCCTGAAGGCATATGTTCATAAGAAATATGGAATTCCTCTAGAACAGATAGAATTCTTCGAGCAAAACCGATTTCTCTATTCATTAAATATTTTCTGATATAAATAGAGCAAAATCCTTTATCATTTGCTATGCCAATTACTGGACCATTTGTATTATTCCTAGAAGCAACAATCTTTGTTCCAGGCACACCTGGATTATTGGTGTTTTTTACATTAACAGGTATTCCCGCACGATATGCTGGTATTAAAGCCTCTGCATGAAATACAGAAAAGCCCGCATAAGATAATTCCCGCATTTCTCTATACGTTAATTCTTTAATTTCTTTTGGCGAAGGAACAATAGATGGATTTACCGAATACACAGCATCTACATCTGTAAAGTTCTCATAAAGCTCTGCCTTGACTCCGTTAGCTAAAATAGCCCCAGTTATATCAGATCCACTTCTGGAAAAAGTGATGACATCGCCGCCTTCGCTGTATCCAAAAAATCCTGGAAATACAATAATCGGTTTATACTCTCTTAGAGCATATAAGCGGTCATATGATTCTGGAAGCACTTGGGCATTTCCAGGATCATCACTTACAATTAAGCCAGCATCTTTGGGATTGACATATACAGCCTCCACTCCTCTTGCATTAAAGAAGTGCGCCACCAATTTGGCATTATTATCTTCCCCGCATGCTTTCACTGCTTCTAGATAAGCATTTTTGTTTGCATTATCTGCATTAAGCACTCCTAATAAATCTTCTTCTATTTTTGCAATTATCTCATTAGAAAGATCTAATTCTTTTGCGATATTTACATATCTTTCTAAAATTGTATCAATAAGATCGTTGATTTCTTCTCCCGCTAATTTTTTCTCTCCACAAGCGATCAAAAGATCTGTTACTTTCATATCATTTTCATATCGTTTGCCCGGAGCTGACACTACAACAATTCTTCTTTTTGAATCTTCTTTGACAATTTCCAATACTTTTTCCAATTGGCTTCCTGTTGCTAATGAACTTCCGCCAAACTTAACAACCTTCATTTCTACATCTCCCATTACTAAGTTAGTCTCGTATTCTTTCCTGCTTGTCATATTGCTTTATTTTCTTTATTATTACGTTTTCCTTTCGAAGAAGCAAGAGAAATTCCATTGTGAAAGAACAAATGTTTTTATATAAGAAACAAAAAAATCAATCAATAATTGTTTTCTTCATCCTCCCAAGGATTTTTAATGGAAAAAACGAGACTTTTGCTGACCAATTTCTCCTCACCTAATTTTTTTACTTTTTCCAAACCTTGAGGCAGAGGATTAAAACCTGTTAAATCGTGATAAAAATATCTATTTTCAAAATATAAAGTATTTTCCCTTTTTTTTCATTATTATTTTAAAAAAGTAATATTCTTTTTTGCTTATTTTGCCTCTATTTTATAAAACCAATGTATTTTTTTTGCAGGAGCAAATATAATATATGCTTATATATTAGCTTATACACGAAAGAAAGGATGAATTATATGGCTAAATCACAAGCAAAAAAACACAGGAAGAAACTTCTTCGAGAAACTGGATATGATACGACGATTAGAAGAGGAAGTTGGGGAAACATTAATCTTCTGACCAAAATGACAAAAACCAAACAGGAATTATTAATAAAAGATTCAAAAAAGTATCGAAAAAACCATTCTCATGTTATCAAAGAGGATCGTTTTTTCAATATTTTCTTATTCTGAATAATAAATCAAATTAAAAATAGTCACTGTTTTATTTAATGGATTAGTATAAATATGCTGCTGATTTGGAGAAAATTGCAGTCCATCACCTGCTTCTAGTTTATACTGCTTTTCGCCGATTTCTATTAATAGCTCTCCATCCCCCACTAAAACATATTCTTCGCCTGCATGCTGTTCTGAAATATGGCTGGCATATGCATCTAATTGTATTGTATAAATTTCAAACTTCTTTCCTGGATGAAATGGAAAGAGCGAAAATAAATGGTAATGGTTACTGTCATCAGCAAACCCCTTTAACTCCTTTAATGCCACTTTTTTCACTTCTGTTTTAGCTTCTGCCATAAAATAAGAAAATGATACTTGCATTCCCATCGCAATTTTCCAAAGTGTTGATACCGTTGGATTTGTTTTTCCCTTTTCAATAGATGCAAGCATCCCTTTGCTTACTCCTGTCAACTCAGCCGTTTTATCCAGACTGTACCCCCTTTTTTTTCGTAATTTTTCTAGATTTTGTCCAATTATATGTGCTAAAGGCTGCATATCATTTCTCCTTCTACATGCGTAGTTGCATTAATGATTAATCCCTTATATACTGTTCATTATATTATACATATAGATAATATTTAATACAACAAGGAGGATATTTATGGAAACATTAGATTCTATTGCAAAAGCCACTTCATCCCCTCCCACCTTTCTTGATGGAGTAAAGGATTGTATTCCAACATTATTAGGCTACATTAGCATCGGCATTGCAATGGGGATAGTTGGAAGTTCATCGGGGTTATCCATCTTTAAAATATTGCTTTTGTCTATCTTTGTTTACGCTGGTGCTGCTCAATTTATTATCTGTGCCATGATTGCTGCTTCTAGTCCAATAAGTGCAATTGTTTTAACCACATTTATTGTGAATTTGCGCCATTTGTTGCTCAGCTCAGCAATAGCTCCAATGTTTACAGCCTACTCTCTCCGAAAAAATATCGCTTTCGGCAGTTTGCTTACAGACGAATCATTTGGGGTGGCTATTGTAAAAGCAGCTAAAAACTATCCTATTAATGACAAATGGATGAATGGCTTAAATGTAACAGCTTATATAGTCTGGATTTTTTCTTGCACATTAGGGGGATATTTAGGCGGATGGTTTCCAAATCCAGAAATTTTAGGGTTTGATTATGCCCTAACAGCTATGTTTATTGCTTTGCTTATTCTTCAATTGCAGTCCATTGAACATACGAAGTTAAAGCATTATCTATTGCTTATGCTCTTAATGATGATTTGCACGCTTATTTTTTCTGCTTTTATCAGCAGCAGCCTTGCGGTTATTATTTCTACCATCATCGTAGCAACAGTTGGGGTGGTGACAGATAAATGAATACTTCCCTGGAATTTCTTTTGCTTTTAGCCGGATGCACCATTGTCACACTGCTGCCGAGGGTCCTTCCTTTTATCCTTGTGC
>Ga0182738_1000359_pt1 | contig 66689 bp, 55 predicted proteins | sample eDN5th30CBELigMG_FD_128876 | JGI IMG/M metagenome (GOLD analysis project Ga0182738, IMG submission 128876) | Enriched Miracle-Growth compost microbial communities from Emeryville, California, USA - eDNA 5th pass 30_C BE-Lig MG (version 2)... ... | reverse complement strand
GGGACCGGCGGTGGAAAGAACATGATCATATAGGCGATATAAAGATAGACGAGTCCCCGCCAAGACCAATGGCTATTCAACAGGGCCATAAAATCCTGCTTCCATTCCAGCCACGCTTCAAACAGCATCAGTGGAGTCACATAAAACACCAGCAGCCCCAGAATCATGCGGGCAAAAGGTGTCATCGTGAAATCTGCGCAGACACGCTGGGACATCTCCCAGACCTGTGTCATGGAATCCGCACGAAACAGCAACCAGCTGAAACAGATCAGATTAAAAAAGCAGATCACCTGCAGCAGATGCAGAACACTGAATGTGGAATGTGCTGGCCGTTTTAACTCTGTTTTGGAATGGAGAATCGTTGACTTTCTCCAGCTGCCCCAGGCGCGCCAGAGGCAAAGCAAAACGCCATGAAAAGCTCCCCATGCTAAAAATGTCCAGTTTGCTCCATGCCATAATCCCCCCAATAGCATGGTAAGCATTAAATTACGATATGTTTTCCAGTTCCCGTTCCGGTTTCCGCCTAACGGGATATAAAGATAATCCCGTAACCATTGCGAAAGACTGATATGCCAGCGTTGCCAGAAATCGCTGGGCGAGATTGCCAGATAGGGCATCCGAAAATTGACGGTCAGTTCAAATCCCATCCATTTCGCAATCCCGCGGGCAATGGCAGAATACCCGCTGAAGTCTCCATAAATCTGGAAGGCAAACGCATACAGCCCCAGCAGAATTTCCGCTCCACTCAGTTCACTGGTCGGCGTGGAAAAAACAGCATCAGCAATCGGAGCCATATTGTCTGCAATCACCACTTTACGAAACAGTCCGCTCGCAATCAGATACAGCCCCTGTTTGAACAGATCCGGGGTGACGTGACGCGGATTCTGGAATTGTGGCAAAAATTTGTTCGCACGCTGAATAGGACCCGCCACCAGTTGCGGGAAGAATGAGACGAACGCGGCAAAGTCCAGCAGGCTGCGACAAGCGGGCAGTTCCCGGCGAGACACGTCAATCGTGTAGCTCATGGATTGAAACGTATAGAACGAAATCCCCACCGGCAGGACGAGGGAGAATGTCGGAATGAAATCCGGCAGGCCAATCGTGGTCAGAAGATGAGCCAGTTCTGTCGAAAAGAACCCGAAATACTTGAAGAATCCCAGGAAAGAGAGATTCCAGACGATGGACAACGTCACCAGCCGTTTACGATTCACATCGCTCTGGGCAGCATGAATGGCCAGCCCCAGCCCATAATCAATCAGCGTGGAGAGCGCGATTAAACCCAGGAAACGCCAGTCCCAGCAACCGTAAAAATAGTAACTGGCCAGCACCAGCAGAAGATTCTGATTTCGCCGTCCCAACCGGAAATACAGCACGAAGACGACGGCATAAAACAACCAGAATGAAAAACTGTTGAACAGCATAATGCATCATGTCAGAAAGACGGAAAACTCACACGCACTCTGCACCGTAAGCGATCAAAGCTCTCTCTGCAGGTGAGAATTTTGGATAGCGTGACCGACTTTGGTCGTGGCTGGAACAACCCGCCTCGCCGAAGCCTCCGAACACTAGCTTTCAACAGGCAAAACGGGAGAGAAATCTCGCAAGAGCGATCAGCTGGATATGCAGGGAGTTCCAATTGCACCGATAAAATCGAAGGAAGCGGTGGGGCGGGAAATGGATGGTGTGACGCTTTGCAAAATGTGCACAGATTCGGTCTGGCGCATCTCAAGGTTCAATTTACGCTGTTCAATTCACGTTTTGCGGTTGTCAGAATCCTCATCTCTGCGATTCATGAACCAGGCGCTTTCGCTTTGACGTGTCTCTGCATAGGATAGCAACCATCATGGTTTCATCGCTGCTGTTTCCCAATGAGCACGTTTTCATAGACCATGGTTCTGAATCACTCCATATTGATCATTCCTCGATACAAGATTTCGCCATGACTCATACTTCACCCGCCACTTATCTGGAACGCTTGTTTGGATTGCAGGGAAAGACGGCAGTGGTCATCGGAGGGACCGGAGTGTTGGGGGGGGCCATCTGCGATACGCTGGCGCAGGCTGGGGCGTATGTTTATGTGGTGGGCAGCAATCAGAATGCGGGGCAGGCCGTTGTGGACCGCTGGCCGGCGCAGGCCACATTCTTTCGAGCCGATGCCAGCCGCCGCGAGGACCTGGAACGACTGGTCGAGCATCTGAAAACGCATGGCCGTAATTGTGACGTTCTGGTCAATGGGGCGGGGGTGAATGCGGCTGTCCCGTTTCTCGACATCACGGATGAGGACTGGGACCGAATTCTGCGGGTCAACCTGGGAGCCGTGCGTGTCGCCTGTCAGGTGCTGGGAGGATTCATGCTGGCGACCGAAACAGCCGGTTCGATCATCAACGTGGCTTCGTTGTCCGCCATCACTCCGCTGTCCCGGGTCTTCACTTATTCCGCAAGTAAGGCGGCCGTCCTCAACCTCACTCAGAATCTGGCCCGCGAATGGGCTCCGCAGAAAATTCGAGTCAATGCGATTTCTCCCGGCTTCTTTCCAGCAGAGCAGAATCGCAAAATTCTGACCCAGGATCGGGTCAGCAAGATCATGGGCCATACCCCGATGAACCGTTACGGCGACCCCGAAGAACTCTCCGGTGCCATACTGCTGATGGCAGCCAACGTGGCCGGCAGCTTCCTCACCGGCGCCAATATCGTGGTTGACGGCGGTTTCACGGCAATGACGATCTGAGAGTACGTTGCTCTGGGCTGTGCCCCCGGTGCGAACATTTCGATGGTGCGAACATTTCGATTGATGGAATACCGTCTATCAGCCTGTTGAAAAACCATGAAATCTCGGTTGGACAGAAACGTCCAGCCCCACCTTTTCAATGATCCAGAAGCTTCGGGTGGCACAGACAGTCCTGTCTGTGAGTTTTTTTCAACAGGCTGCTATGCCAGCAGGGCTGCCAGGATGCCGGACAGGACGATGCCGTCAAATGTACCTGCCCCGCCGATAGAAACCATGGCGACAGGCGTTTTGGTCATCTCTTTCAAATGCAGCAGGTCGGCGCCAATCAGCGGACCCGTCACCCCTGCGATAAATGCAGTCGCTGCCCGTTGTTCCGGAGTGGCCTGACTGAGCAGCAGCCAGGTGACCAGAACGCTGACCAGAGGTGGCACGAATCCGGGAATGAGAATCCCGATTCCTTCCATCGGACGGGCGACGCGCCAGCAGACCGCAATGCTGATGGCTGCGACCGCCAGCGCCATCAGCAATTGTTCCGTACCGTGCCGGGCCAGATGCACAGCCTGCAAGACCGCCAGCGCCACAGGAATCACGCAGCCACCCACATTCACTGCAATCACAGTACTGGACTGGACGCGTTGATAGGTTCGTTCCAGAGACATCCCCAGCGGTCCAAAAGAAGACTGCGGTTGCAGTTCGTCCTTTTCAATACGGTAGATCGGATAGTTGATGACGGAACCCATCACGATTCCCAGGATTGCCATTCCAGCCATTCCCGGAGAGAGCCCCAACCGTTCAAATGCAGTGCGAGCCGTGTCATACAGAAACATGGGAAGCAGACACATGAGTGCAAAGGCGACAAACAGAGGCAGACACCCGATCAACGGCGAGATTGTCCGGGGAGGTCCATTCTGGATTCGAAATTGAAGAGGCATTGATTCGAACAGGCTGTTGAGGTTTCTGATCGGGACATGAACTTCCGGGACGACGGATTCCCGGAAATCACCCGCGCAATGCAGCGGCAACTCGAGTCTACAGAATGTCCGGAGAAACTCCGAGTGCCGGTGCCATGTGGACCGGGGCCTTCGCCCTGCCACGCCAAGTTAAAAAGGCGAAAGCCCTGCCATGTGACCTGCTGGTTCCCCAGGTGCCAAGAGCCCAGTTGCCAAGGGACGGTCTCGAAATGAGGCTTGATCTGGCAGCAGTCTCACAGTCCCCCTGAAACAGTCCCCCTGAAACAGCACTCCTGAAATTGAGGCGCTGTTTAAAAACGGACTCCCCTTCGAAGCTTGAATTGCTAAAATCCTGCCATGGCGAACAAGGACTACTATCAGATTCTCGGTGTGCCTCGCGATGCGTCTCATGACAAGATCCGCAAGGCATTCAAAAAAATCGCGCGTGAAAATCACCCGGACGTCAAAAAAGACGATCCCGCTGCGGGGGAACGGTTCAAAGACGCAGCCGAAGCCTATGATGTGCTGGGCGATGAGGATAAGCGAAAGAAGTACGACCAGTTTGGAGCCAACTGGAAACACTTCAAGGACGGACAGAGTCCGTTTGGCGGGGGTGGTGGAAGCCCATTCCGAAGTGGCGGACCTGTCGATGTCGACCTGCGGGACATCTTTGGCGGACAGGGGGCTGTCGACCTGGAACAACTCTTTGGCGGCATGTTTGGCGGTGGAATGGGCAGCGGCGGACGCGCCCGCGGTCCCCGAACACAGCGTGGCGAAGACCTGACAACATCCATTCAGATTCCGTTCGACACAGCTGCGGTGGGCGGAAACTACGATCTCTCACTTCAACGGGACGGCAAAAACGAAGTTTTGAGCGTCAAAATTCCCGCTGGAATTGAAGCCGGCCAGTCCATCCGGTTGGCCGGACGAGGGTCTGCCGGGTATCACGGAGGACCGTCTGGGGACTTGCTGGTGAGCATTCAGGTTGCCCCACACCCCTATTTTCATCGCGAAGGCAGAAATCTGCTGGTAGAGGTTCCGGTCTCCATTTCTGAAGCGGCACTCGGTGCAAAAATTGACGTCCCGACGCTCACGGAAGGGACCATCACAATGACGTTGCCCCCCGGAACGTCATCCGGGGCGAAGCTGCGCCTCAAAGGGAAAGGGATCCTGCATCCCAAGACCAATGTCAAAGGGGACCAGCTTGTGACCGTCAAAATTGTGGTCCCCAAACATCTGGACAGCCGCTCTCAGGAATTGCTGAAGGAATTCGCCGAACTCAACCCGCAAAATCTTCGCACGTTCGGAAGTTAGAGCAAGTTGCTCTGGCCTGGGCCCGCGCAGCGTGCGTTTCGACTGGTGAAAGGCAACTCGCCGCGCAGCCGATGCGGGAGTAATGCGCTCTAAAGCGATTTTGTCCGGGCAGATCAGTGCTGGCCGGGGCAAATTGGCAAGTCTTTCTGCCAGGACGAGATCCCGATTCCGGTGCAAACATTTCTCATGAAATCGGTAAATTTGGCCGCACCATTGAGCCATCGGCGATCACGCCCTAGTCTAAGCGGTCGAATCAGCCTGTTCGGACAGGTTTCACGCATCACGCCCACGAATATTGTCGTGTTGGGGAAATGTGATTCGACCTGTAATTTCGGTTTTCTTGCCGGGACTGACGTATGCATATCGATCCTTCGCTTTCCTCTTCAGATGACGCCTCCCAGGCGGGCGACTCGCGCCCCTGGTACAAACTGCTGACACGTTATCACTGGTTTGTGCTGACAGTGGCAGCTTTGGGGTGGCTATTCGACTGCCTGGACCAGCAACTGTTCATCCTGGCCCGACCGGCAGCCATGAAAGAACTGATTCCGGAAGACGACTATCCGGATGCCAAATCGCTGGATCTCGCCCGACGGCACGGGGGTGATATTGCCACGTCCATCTTTATCGCCGGCTGGGCGACAGGTGGACTGTTCTTCGGCATGCTGGGAGACCGGATTGGTCGCGCCAGAACGATGATCATCACGATCTTGCTGTATTCTCTCTTTACGGGGCTGAGTTCCTTTGCGCATGGTCTCTGGGATTTTTCTCTTTATCGGTTCCTGACCGGACTGGGGGTGGGCGGCGAATTCGCAGTGGGGGTGGCACTGGTGGCGGAGGTCATGCCGACGCGAGCCCGACCGTATACTCTAGGTTTGCTGCAGGCACTCTCGGCCATTGGCAATATGAGTGCCGCATTCATCAACCTGGGACTGGGAATTGCTGAAGAACAGGGAATGCCTTACAGCCCCTGGCGAATCATGTTCCTCGTCGGAGCCATTCCCGCACTCCTGGCACTCTTCATTCGCCGCCGTCTGAAAGAGCCGGAAACGTGGCAGAAAGCCGCGTCGAATACAGTCGCGACAAAGCATCTGGGATCATATCGCGACCTGTTCCAGGATCCAACGCTTCGCAAACATGCTCTATTGGGGCTGGTCCTGGGAGCTTCCGGAGTGGTGGGCTTATGGTCCGTGGGCTTTTTCTCCCCGGATCTGATTCGGTATGTCCAACGGAAAGCCATGGCCACTCAGGTCTACGAAGAGCAACTGGCAATTGCGAAACGGGATCAGGACACCGCCCGGATCAGTCGCATTGAAAGCCTGCTGGCTTCTGTAGATAAGCCGGACATGTCCCGGGAATTTGATGAACCGACCCGCCAGGAGCAGGAGACCCTGGAAGGGGCGGTGAACGGTCGACTCTCCCGCTGGGCGAGTTACACATCCATTGCGATTAACATTGGGGCCTTCTTCGGCATGTTCGGATTTGGTGCCCTCGCCCAGAAAATTGGTCGGCGTCCCACTTTTGCCATCGCCCTGGTTGCCGCTTTCATCAGCACCGTGTCCGTGTTCTGGTTCCTCAAAGATTTCTGGCAAATCTGGGTGATGGTTCCCGTTATGGGATTCTGCCAACTATCGTTGTTTGCCGGCTATGCAATTTACTTCCCCGAACTCTTCCCGACCCGGTTGCGATCGACCGGAACCAGCTTCTGCTACAACGTGGGACGATTTATTGCTGCCTTTGGCCCCCTCGTGAAATCTCAACTGGAATCCGCTTTCTCCGAAACAGCAGAACCATTACGTTACGCGGGCGTGACCATGTCACTGGTCTTTCTGGTTGGATTGCTGGTCCTGCCGTTTCTTCCCGAAACAAGGAATCAACCGCTTCCAGAGTAAGCAAGTTGCTCTGGCCTGGTCTCGCACAGCGAGCGTTTTGATTGATGAAAAGCCACTCGCCGCGTGGCGGAACGTGGTCGATGCGGGGAGGGGAATGCGCTCTGGCAAGAATCTGCTCGCGATGCGGGTTCATTCCTCAAGTGCGGAATCGTCGCTACGAGATGCCCGGCGGTAGCGAGGCTGACCATGCCAGCCTAGTTTTCGATGCAGCGTGCTGTAAAAACTGTGTCCCCGCAATCGAACAAGTTGAAAGCTGACTGCGGCCTGCCGCATGACAACGCGGTCTCCCGGATGAAAAGGGACTTTGATCTGGCCATCAACAGCCAACATCATACCGGGAGGAGCTTCGGCTGCCGTCATCACATATTCTGCTGATGCCCGGTCAATAATGGGCCGAATCGTCAGCGCGTGTGGGCAGATGGGAGTTACGACAAAAGCCCGCAAGTCCTGGCGCAAGATCGGACCACCGGCAGACAGGTTATGAGCTGTCGAGCCAACTGGAGTGCTGATAATCAGCCCATCCCCGCTGAAGGTCGTCACAAGTTCGCCATCAATGGTCAATGCGATATCAATCATCTGCAACGAGCCACCTGCCAGCAGGCTGGCTTCATTGAGCCCCAGATATTTTTCCTGCGTGCCATTCACGTGTTGATGCAGGCATTCGAACATCAGATGAGGCACAATTTCAAAGCTGCGGGATTCCAGTTCAGCCACCAGTGCAGGCAGATCATCCGGAGACAGATCGGCCAGGAACCCGAGTCGGCCCAGATTGACTCCCACGATCGGTAATTGTGCTGCCCCGAACGCGCGGCAGGCCCGCAGAATCGCTCCGTCCCCTCCCAGCACGATCGCCACATCCGCCTGAACGTCGCAGGTGTTGTTTTGCTCACCGGTGAAGACACCTGCCAAGACAATCCCTGGTCTCTGATCCAGGCATTCTTTCAATGACTGCAATGCGGACTGCACACTGATGCGAGGGTCATGTGCAATCAGAATGACCCTCAATAAGGATTGGTCCATCATCATATCCATACTGCAGGGGTTTCAAATTCTCTCAGGCTGTGACAGGACTTCCGAGTCTGGAAGCTTGATCCAAAGTGAAGTCAAGGGAAGAGTGAAAAGGGAACAGGGGAAAGACTGCCGTTGATGCTTTCCTCTGTTCCCTTGTTTCAATCCAATCAGACTGGAAATTACGGTGTGAAAATCTTGAGATCCATGAGAGCCGCTTGTTTGAGTCTGTGCTGCAATTGTCAGCGAGATTGGACAAATAACCAGTCCCAGACCAGTCGATTCTGCGCCGTCACTGTCCAGCTGTCGTGTCCGACTCCCGGATAGGCGGTCAGGATGGGTCGTCCCCCGGCATTTCGAATCGCCTGCACCATTTCTACCGAACGATGAAATTTGACGGCCCCATCCGCGTCTCCATGAAACACCCACACGGGCACATTTTTCATTTTCTCTGCATAAGCAGGGTCGCCTCCGCCACAAATGGCAAGCGCGCCTGCACACTGTTCCGGTTGACGTTGTAGCAGATCCCAGACCCCATAACCGCCCATGGACAGCCCCGTATAATAAATCCGATCTTTGTCAACAGGCAGGGACTCCTGAAGAGACGCTACGAGTTTGATCACTGAGGCCAATGACTCCGAGGGCCGTTCAGGCATCTGATGGCTGTCCGTTTCCCAGGAGACATCCACCCACTTCTGACCGGTCGGACATTGCGGAGCAAGAACAAATGCAGGGAACCGCTCACGAATAGCGGGTTGAGCCAGCTCCTGGACCACGTGTACCAGTTGGGCATTGTTATCTTCTCCGCGTTCACCTGAACCGTGAAGAAACAGCACCAATGGATACCGTTCTCCCGGTTTGATCTCCACAGGCGGCAACAGCCGATACGGTAAAGTTTCCCCTGCGGAACCAGTCCAGACCTGCTTTTCAAAAAGATCACGAGGATCATCCGCCTGCAGCGGTCCCACGACGTTCATGGCCACTGTCATGAGCGCCAACAATCCCACCCACAAATTGAATCTGTACATCTTCATTGGCCATTGCCTTCTCACAGCACACGCTCCACATTCTCTCAAGGTACCAGGCTTTTACCACATGCACGATTTTGATTGTGTCCTGACACGGAACCAGCCACGCCAGTACAGAACTTCTCCACTCCGGACTTCTCCACTCCGGCGACGTGAAACTGTTCTTTTAGTCTTTTTGGGGCCAGACGGCGAGCGGTGGGACATCTCCAACTGAGAGACGTGGACAGGCAACGCGGGCAGTCGTGGACGAGAGCATCCATCCCGTCCGCTCTACGTTCCACCCCGCGGCGAGTTACGTTTCATCTGCTGAGACTCACCGTCAATGCGATCTCACAGACTCTCTCCCGTGTTCGATGGCATCAATTTATTGCGGGCAGGCAACCGGAATCGAAATCCGGTCCACCAGTCTCCCGTACTTTCGAGAAAATCCTGATTGTGAGCTGGATTTTATCAAGTTTCCGCGACCCGAGGCGGTCCGCTCTTGTCGGTTGTATCGGTTCTAAGTGAACAGCATCACAACTCTCTGGCCCGAGGCACCTACAGGGCCACTCAGACAAGCGTGACTGACGGTTGGCTCCGATATTAGGGATGCAATCAGTCAGACATTGCCTGCGGATTGGAGCTGTTCATTCAGCTCGCAGGCAGATGAATGAAGACGGAAGGACAGCTGCAAACCTGCCATTTCGCCTGCAGAAAGTGAAACATATCAAACCCAAGACTTTCGCGTTGCGCCTGTTCTGGATTGAGGGAGGAAGCATGCGTTGTCAGCACTGCATCGAACGTGCGGACAATGCTCACTCACCCATCAAATCCAGGACTTTGCCAATGCGAAACATTGGATGAGCGATTTGCACAAGGCGATCTGTGTTTGCAACCCCCGCTGCTCACAAGGACGTATGTCGACGGTTTTTCCGTTGATCGAAAGCGGCTTGATCTCATGAAAAAGATAACGAATTTTCGGCTTGTTGTCTGTTATGGCAGCTTGTTCTTTGTCTGCGGATGTCAGACAGCCGGTCGCATTGCGGAACAAAAACAGACTGTTCCCCAGACAGTTCCGCCCCAGGCGGTGGCTGCGGCAGAAGTCAAATCACCACAGGGGGACCGACCAGCCGGTCCGGCGCCCATCACCCACTTCGACCTGGATGAAAAGCGACCCAGTTTTAAAGACGTTCTGCTGACCGATTTCAACGAACCTTCCGATTCCGAAAACATTGCGCTCGCGCAGGCAACTTCGGAATCACCCCCTGCTGCTCCGTCGCCGCCAGGCGAAGCCATCGCCCCGCCTCCCATTCCGGAAGTGGAAGCCCGTGAAGTGACAGCCGGACCGGGATTGACGCTGGAGATGATCGAACAACTCGCCCTGCAGAATAATCCGGCGATTTCACAGGCGTCGGCTTCCGCCGGCAAAGCGTCTGGATTCCGTCAGCAGGTGGGGGCCTATCCCAATCCTAATATTGGTTATAGCGGCCAGCAACTGGCAGATGCTTCCACGGATCAGCACCTGGGATATGTCGAGCAGGAACTCGTTTCAGCTCATAAACTCAAGCTCAATCAGCGGGTACTGGATCAGGAAGTACAGTCGCAACTCTGGGAAGTGGAAGCCCAGCGGTTTCGCGTGTTGACGGACGTTCGCCAGCACTTCTACGCAGCACTGGCAGCTCAACAGCGGCGTGATCTGGCCATGAACTTTCAGAAAGTGGTCAGCGAAGGGGTGCGGATCGCGGAACTTCGACGGCAGGCACTGGAAGGCTCTGTCCCGGAAGTGTTGCAGACGGAAATTCAACTAAATGAAGTGGAACTCATTCAACAGCGGGCAGAAATCGCTTATCAGGCGGCCTGGCAACAGCTGATCTCCGTGGCAGGGGTTCCACATCTGGCACCCACGCCGCTCATTGGCGTATTGCGGGTCCCATCGGATCAAAAAAACTGGGACGAAACCTATCTGCAGATGGTGGGCAGCAATCCATCGATTCAAGCGGCCCGTTCCCGGGTTTCGCGAGCCATTGCCAATATGAATCGGCAGGAAGTCCAGGCCATTCCCAACTTGCAGACATTGACCAGTGCTGGTTACGACTATGGCGCAAACCACAGCATGATTCAGGTCCAGATGGGATTCGCACTTCCCATTTTCAATCAGAACCTGGGAAACATTTCCGCCGCTCAGGCAGAATACTGCCGAGCCACCCATGAGGTGAGAAGGCTGGAATTATCATTGCAGTCACAACTGGCACAGGCGGCACAGCAGTATGATTCTGCTGCGGTGACGGTGGAACGCTATGAAACTCAGATTCTCCCGAAAGCTCGTCAGACATTGGAATTGTCTGAGAAAGCGTATGGTGCAGGAGAATTTGGATTCCTGCAGGTCCTGGTGGCACGTCGAACATTTTTTGATTCCAACCTGCAATACAATCAGGCACTCCTGGAACTCGCCGATGCGAAGTGGCTGATTGACGGCATGTTGCTGAATGGCGGCCTGAACGAAGCCAGCGATACCCAGCTGGATGACGGCCTGCGGGGTCAGACTCTGTCTGGTCAATGATGTTGAGAGCGAGTTGCTCTGGCCCGCACAGCGCGTTTTGACTCATGAAAAGCAACTCGCGCGTGGCGGAACGCGGCCTGCACGGGGTTAATGCGCTCCAGAATGAGCAGGTTGCCGATCCGGAAGCGATTCTTCTTCTACTCTGCGTTCGGCACGCATGACGTCCGGATCGACACCATCACGGCGGGCCACTTCCGACCGGGACAAGACCCCCGATTCGATCAGTTGCACATCCGCCAGACGTTCTTTGGATCGGTCCCGGTTCACCAGTTGCGGGAAAGTCCAGCGCACATCCATCCGCTCAAAGAAGTCCTCGGGAAGCAACCCTTGTTCAACGGCGTCCGTCATCACCCATTGCCAGAGCCGGGTGAACTCGCGAGCGAAAAATTCCTGCTCCGCCTGAAAGAACTTCACTGCAGGTGCTTCGGCCACCATCGTAGAAGCAAAATTGGCATTGGAGGCATCCGCAGTCAGCATAAATTCCGGCAGACCGGCACCGGCGGCCACGCTCAACAGCAACATTCTGCCGAGTGGGACCGCATCACCAAAATTGGTGTTGGGCTGCAGAAACTGAATATCCGTCCCATGGTTCGTGGTCAGGATTGTCCCTGGGTGAATGCGTTCCTGCCGACTCTCACGGCCCGATCCGCTGTATTGCCCGGCCCGATCGGCAGTGCCGTCCACCATTTGCGCCGATCCCTGCACTTTTCTCCAGAGGACGATCGACGATTGCAACTTACGGGCCAGCATCTCCGTTTCCATCCACTTGGCATAACTGTCGAGTGCATCAAGGACTGGAGCAAAAATCGGCACTCCGCGTTTCTCGTTGGAATCCACCCCCATGCGGGTCTGCAGAATCTCGTCCGCCGGGATCTGCTCCAGAATCCGACTCGTCCCCGGTTCTCCTTTCAGATAGGCCACCGGCCGTTCCACATCCTCCGGCACGGTGATGATTCCCTGAGATTCAGGGTGATCGGCAGCAGCCACGATCATTTCCGGATCGATAAATCTGAGCGCGGGAGGCCAAGTGTCGCTGGAGAATTTCCGTAAAAAACTTTCTCCATCGCGCCAGGCCCGCCGAGCGTGCTCACGAAACGAATAATGCCGCATGTTGCTTGTGAGGAAGTCGTCCCAGAGATTATCAGCACGCCGCATCATCTCCACAGTTTCCGGCTCGCCGACACGCTCTTCATCCGGTTGATGATTCAGCTTCAACCCCGGCCCCGCCACATAGGATTCCAGTAATCGCAGAATATTGCAGGCATAAGGATTCTCTCTGGCAGCTGTTCGAGACCGTTCCAGAATCGTGCTGCGCTGCGGTTCCCGGGACGTCTGTTTCGCACCACCCAGTAGCTGCCAGTTTCCCGGATCACTGGAGACCGGTTGCGGAGCATGCGATTCGGTCAGTTCCAGCATCCGCTCGTGGACAACTCGCTGGTAGCGGGCTCGCAGGCCAATTATTGCCAGCTGGTCACGGAGAAAGCTCAGCATCAATCATCCTCTGCAGTGAAACGGAGTTAAGACGAAACGCCCGATTGGCTTCACTGGAGGCCGGAAGGTTGCGCCGTATCACCGTTTATGCAGCACGTGACCGTTTTTGCAGCACGGAGATCGTTTCAGGCATCCACAAACAGGCTCAGCAGGTCATCGACCGGCATGGCATCCAGTTGCTCCGCATCGTTGAAGAGCGAGAGCAGATGCTCGATGCGTTCCCTCGAGAACCGGGTGCCGGCGTTCGTGCGGAACTTGTTCTGCAGATGTGGAATCGACTCAGCTCGACGACGACGATGCCCCAGCGGGTATTCCACTTCAACCCGGGGCGTGCTGCTGCCATCCTGAAATTGAATCTGGATCGCATTGGCAATCGAACGCTTCTCTGGATCTAAATAGTCGATGGAATATTGTGGACGTTCGACAACATTTATTTTCGCTCGTAAAAGATCAATACGCGGATCGGCGGCAGCCTGGTCTTCATAATCCTCCGCTGTCACATCGCCCTGTAATAAAGCGACAGCAGTGATATATTGCAGACAATGATCTCGATCCGCGGGGTTATTGAGTGGTCCTGATTTATTGATAATCCGCATGGCCGATTCATGAGTTTCGATCTGGATATTTTGAATATCGTTCAGTCTGTCTTTGACCCGCGGATGTAACATTACGCCTGCTTCAGCAGCAGTCTGGGCATGGAACTCCGCCGGGTAAGCGACCTTAAAGAGAATGTGTTCCATAACATAGCTTGCGAACGGGCGGGGGATTGATAACTTTTTCCCCCGCATAACGACCGCTTCAAAGCCCCATTGATCGGCACTCAGTGCGCTGGAGTATCCCATTTCTCCCGTTAAGGACCAGAGTGCCAGTTGCACTGCCCGGCGTGTGGCGTCTCCAGCAGCCCAGCTTTTTCGCGATCCGGTATTTGGTGCATGCCGATAGGTTCGTAACGCCCCCCCGTCCAGCCAGGCATGACTGATCGCATTGAGGATCTGCTCGGACGTCCCCCCCAGGAGACGAGTGGTCACCGCTGTTGAAGCCACTCGCACCAGCAGCACATGGTCGAGACCAACACGATTCAAGCTATTCTGAAGAGCTAAAACGCCTTGCACTTCATAAGCTTGTATCGCAGCTGCCAGAACGTCCCGGACTGTTAATAATTGATCAGCAGGCAATAAGCTATCAGCGGATGGACGTTTCGTACGATTCAGATAATCGGCAACTGCGAGAATGCTGCCAAAATTATCGGAAGGATGCCCCCATTCGGCCGCCAGCCAGGTGTCGTTATAGTCCAGCCAGCGGATCAGTGTGCCAATATTCATGGCGGCCTGGACCGGATCCAGTTCGAAGGACGTTCCCGGCACCCGCGCTCCGCGCGCCAGTTCGCCTCCTGGAACCACGGGGCCCAGCAGTTTTGTGCATTCGGGAAAATTCAATGCCTGTAACGCACAGCCCAGGCTGTCTAACAGACAAAGCCGGGCAGTGGCATAGGCTTCTTCGCTGAATTCCTGCGAACCGGTGACATAGTCGCCGATCTGCTGCAGCAGGGGATCGAACGGAGGCCGGGAACTCATCCCTGAGGAAATTGACGACATTGAAACTCTACTTTCACAGCCCGTTTGTGGATGCCAGACAAGAACACTCATTCCTGCCAGTAAAAGATTCTGAAGTTGTCGGGGGCAATAGATCGAAAGATGTCATCCAGATCGGAAACGGCCAATCGCGAACAGGGAGACATGAGAGCAACTTGCTCTAGCTCGCATTATTCCCCCATCGACCGATTGATCGTTTCGCAGTCCTCTGCAGCGAAACGATGAATCGTTGAACTTTCTCTGCGAGTGCCCAAGCACATGTACGACGGACAATACGAAAGTCATGCGATCTAGCCGTTGACGTGCGGATCACCATGTATCGTCAGATGGCCCTGGTCGTCCATCTGCAGGGAGATGGCGTTTTCGTGACAGCAGATGGGACAGGCTTCCACAGTCTGCTGCGATGTGCCCGCTGAAATATCGACCGAAAATGAAAACTCTTCGCGGCAGGCGTCACAGATGTAACGTCCCTCTTCCACCATCGCTGTCCGATGCGGCAGTTGTGCTTCTTCAGCCCGATCCTGACGGCAGGACGCCTGTCCGGGCTTGTCGATCAGACGGATTCGCCGCAGGTGTCGGCCTCCGGCAAAAGGGGTTTCCAGCCAGACTTCCACCATCGCCAGGACATCTTCAAAATCGACCATCCGCTGACCGATGGAGAGCATATTGGCATCATTATGTTCGCGTCCCAGTCGAGCCGACTCCACATTCCAGGACAATACGCAACGAATTCCCGGAACGCGGTTGGCGACGATGGCTTCCCCGTTTCCGCTGCCGCCAAAGATGATTCCCCGATCAAATTCACCCGCAGCCACCGCTTCAGCACAGGGACGGATAAATAAAGGGTAGTCGACAGGCGGGACTTCCGCATCGGGCCCAAAGTCTTTTACGGTGTGCCCACTTTCGATCAGCATCAACTGCAAGCGCCGCTTGTAATCGAATCCTGCGTGGTCGCTGGCCAGTGCAATTTTCATCGAAGTTCTTTCAAAATCAAAAACACATGATCCCCGGAGGGACCACGTTCCATACTTTGACAATCACCGATTCAGTGATCAATCTTTCCAAATTCGATCAGATCGATACAAGAGGAGAGGAAAAGACATCGAGGACAGTCCTTCCCCCCTTCCCTTAATGTCACTTTGGATCAAGCTTCCAGACTTGGAAGTACCATCCGTCGAAAATGTACATCGCCCTCTCTCCAGACTATCCCGAGTTTGGCATGGAAAACACTGCAAAAGAACAACTTTCCCAAAGGCCGTTCTTCCTGAGAGTTCTCCATTGCGTCGCAGAGAGGTTTTTCCGGAGAGTTGCTGCGAGGGAATTTCAGCAGGAGCAGACCACTCTTGCAAGCTGTCCAGATAGAGCAAGTTGCTCTGGCCTGGGCCCGCGCAGCGCGGTTTCGACTGATGAAAGTCTACTCACCGCATGGCGGAACGCGGTCGATGCGGGATGAATTCGCTCTAAACGGAGTAAACAGTGAATCAGGGCTTTCAACTTCCCCCAACTCTGTCCAAGTTCCGGAAATCCCAACGATTTCACACGCACCCAGTCATTGCAAATCCCAAGCCAACCGCAAAGTGAGGAATGCACCCGGAACAACTTGCTCTCACCCGAGGATGTTGACTTTAGAAAACGTCTTCAGATATAAATCTGGATGCTCCATGGTATGCGGATGGTCGACACTTTCGTCAGGGAAGGCAGAGTGCTGTGCGATTGAGTTGCAGCCAATCACTAGATCTCAAGAGTTGCGTTCGAATCTCGCAGCGGGCTTTCCGTATCGGTCCTCGCTACGGTTTCACAATCCTGGAGCTTCTGATCTCGACAGGCATTCTCTCGTTACTCCTGGCAATTTTGCTTCCGGCGTTGGATTCTGCGAGAGAATCTGCACGGCGGATACAGTGTAATGGTCATCTCAAGCAAATTGGGCTGGCTCTGCATCACTACCATGAGGTACACGGTGCTTTTCCTCCCGGTTGGCAATGGGATGCCAGGCAGGAGACCGCATTTGGCTGGCTGCCGCCGTTGCTGCCCTATCTTGAACAAACCAGTCTGCATTCTAAAGTGAACTATCAGGATGCTGTCAGTGGTCCGCTGAATGCAACTGCCCGGGCGCGGACTCTTCCAATCTTTCTGTGTCCGTCCGATATGACTCAACCACGATTCATGCTCTATGCGGAATCGAATCTGGCTGGTCCGTCAAAAGACATTGGTCTGGTGATATTGCCTTCCGCGAATTATCTCGGTGTCTTCGGAGTGCAGGAACCCGATGATGCCTGGCGCACGCAGGCGGGCGTGGGCACGTTTGCCGGTCCTGATCCCATTCGCATGCAGGATATCCAGAGAGGCTTAAGTCATGTCATTATGGTGGGTGAACGCCGAGCCTCGACGATACCTTCCACCTGGCTGGGAATTGATCCCCGCGGAGAAGACGCCCATTGCCGGATTCTGGGCAATGCCAATCTTGGTCCCAATATTCTGCATGCAGATGAGTGTGAATTTACCAGCCGGCATCCGGGAATGGTCAATTTTCTCTGGGCGGACGGACATGTCAAAAACGTTTGCAATTCCATTGACTCCAGTGTTTATCAACAAATGGCCACCCGCTTTGCATTTTGAAATTGACAGACGCCGGGAATTTCTCGACGCAGGGTCAATCATCTCGTTGTTGATTGACTTGAGGTTATCTTTTATTGTTGTTCTGTAATCGACTGCGAACCGTGATCTCTGCGACAACCCATGTCTTCATCTGTGTAACGATGCACGTTTCCTGGAACATCTGAGTCCCATTGCTCCCGCCCGAGTCCGCATCGTCCGTTTCGCCTGATGAACGCCATCCTCGACTGGCAGGACAAGATTCGCATGAAATCGAAGCCAGAATTTGAATAATGAGTAAATCATCGTCGGCCCAACCCGATATGGCTTCCCACCCCCATCATGCATCTGGCTTGAAGAAAACATCACAGCCAAAGTCATGCGGTCAGAAGCAGAAACAGGCTTCGTCCGCAATCACCAACCGGGATTTTGAAGCTGCAAAACAGGAATCTGAAGATATGGCTTATCGCCTGACAAAATGTGAACTCGAAGTGATGAATGTTGTCTGGCAACGAGGGGCCTGCACCGTGCAGGACGTGTGTGACGGCCTGGAACGGCCACTGGCCTATTCCACGGACATGACGACTTTGCGAATTTTGGAGACAAAACGCAAAGCCTTGCATCGCCGCAAGCAAGGCCGGGCTTTTGTGTATGAGCCGGTGATCACGCGTGAAGATGTCTCCCAAACCCTGCTGGGCGAATTGCGGGAACACCTCTTCGGCGGTTCCATGGCATCACTCGTGTTGAACCTGTTGGGCCAGGCAGATGTCTCCAGAAGTGATCTGCAGGAGTTACGGGCGGCACTCAATCGCCTCGAAGCCGAAGAGATCGAAGCGGAGGAGAATGGAGAGAAATGACCTCCCCAGAATTTCTCGAAATCTTTCTCTCTGTCAGTCTGCAGGCGACGATCTACGTCGTGATCTGCCACGCGCTGGCCAGGTGGACAGCCTGCGATCGGACTCGCAGCCACATCTGGACATCCTGTCAGATCGGCCTGCTGGGACTGGCGGGGCTGGCCTGCACCCTGCCTCATCTGCGGATCATGCACGGAAAAGAACTTTCAGCTCCTCAAGAAATTCTGGCCAGTGTGACACAACAAATACACTGGGGTCGGATTCTCTTTGGAGTCTGGCTGGCCGGTTTCATCGTTTCCCTGATGCGAGTTGTGAACGCCGGAATTCAGATGCTGCTCTTTTTGCGGCAGTTGCAACCCTTAAATCCCGATCAGCTGCCGCTTTCCAAATGTCCTGATGGAGCAATTTCGCCCCGGCAAGTGAAGTTTTTTATTACAGACAAACTGGCTGGCCCTTTCTGCTGGCAGTTCCAGCAACCCGTCGTCGTGTTCCCCAGGCAGTTTCTGGAATTGAATACGACACAGTTGGAATTCATTCTGAAACATGAAATGGCACACCTGCAGGCGGATCATCCGTTGCATCTTTTTGTGCAGCAGATTGTCTATTGTATCTACTGGTTTCATCCTGTTGTCTTCTGGAGTGGTCGGCGGACAAATCTCGCCCGGGAAATGATGTGCGATGCCGCCGCCGCCCGCAATCGCCAGGAGATTGCGGAATATCTGCAGGTCCTGCTGAAAGTTGTGGAAGCCCGCCCCAGTCAGCAACACGGAAAACTGGCTCTCGGGTTATTGATGCGCAGCGATCTGAGTGCACTGGGACAGCGCGCTCGACGCCTGACTGAACGGGCGCGACGCAGCCATTCCAAAGCGACTGTCCGGACCTGGCTGCAATGCTGCCCGATTTTGCTGATCGGCGTCATCACCACCCTCTGGTTGCCGGTCAACGCATTGAGTTCACCCCGTTCAAACTGGTCAGCTTGTCCCGCCTGGACCGCGGACCTGCTGCATGACCTGGGTTTCAACGCCCGGGACTATGAAGTCTATGACGGCCGCCTGCAGATCTTTGATGACGACTTTCAATCGACCAAGCCATAGCAGCCCGTTGAAACACGCACAGACAGAAATGTCTGTGCCACTGCATGTTCCTGATCCATTGGAAAAGTGGGCCAGACATTTCTGTCTGCAGCCCTGTCAGGGCTTCGTTTTAGAGTGTGTCATCGCAAAACGTCCTCCGTTGTCGGACCTTGCGTTAATATTAAGAGCCTAGAGCGCATGAACTCCGCATCGACCGCGTCCCGCCACGCGGCGAGTTGCATTTCACCAGTCGAAACGCGCGCTGCGCGGGCCCAGGCCAGAGCAACTTGCTCTACCCGAATTTTAAAGTGGACAAAGCACTGGCGCAAGTTGCTCAGACTTTTCAGGCGGGCTCGATCATTCCTTTCCGTTGATTCTTCCCGCGACAGGAGATTGGTGTCTCGACCAGACTCGGCAGACGCATTCCCTGGAACGGCGAAGCTGGCGCGCATTTTCAGATGGCACAAGCGGGATGAGCCGCATGATAGACATGCGGCTCATCCCTTTATTCATGAGTAAAGCACACGAGTTATTCCCTGGGTGTCGGTTCATTGACCGGTGCCAATGGCCTTTCCATTGTGGGAATCGGTTCAATCAACGTGGTGGGAAGTTGCCCTGCCGGTGTCGGGGCCAGTTCCGGTTGTGCCTCGGGTGCGGTGAAGTACACGCCACCCACTGGTGATGGGGATGCGAATGGGGCAGGAATTGTCTCCAGCACACCTGAACCATCAATTGCATGGTTGCGGGCGTCCGCATTATGTTTCGCATCGCGGAATGCTTCCAGGTCCCATGAACCCTCGGAGAGATAAATCGAGTTGTGGGATAAGATTGTCCCTTTGCGAAATTCCAGGTCGTTCAGGGCCTGGTTGTATTCGACCAGGCTCTGATAATATGCGACTTCCGCTTCGGCCTGGCGCAATTGAGCCCGCAAAAGTTCGTCCAGCAGGATGGTTCCTTCCCGGATATTAGGCTCCAGATATTTCACATTCTCACGGGCGGCGATCATGCGATTCATATTTGTTTCCGCAGCTGCATAGGAGCGGGACAATTCCTGAAACGACGCAGCCAGTTCATGCGTGATTTCTTTTTCCTGTTCGGCGAGAACACGCTGAGCTTTGGAAAGTCGTAATTCGTAATTCCGCACCTGAGACATCGCCGCCCGGAAGCCGATGGCCCAGTTGAAATTCATACCGACATTCCAGCCTGTCTGGTTTCCCGCAGTCATATTCTCAAAATAATTGCCGGTCGTGCCCTGGTTGTATCCCAGCAGGTGATCGCCAAAGCCGTTCACTTGATAACCACTGACGAAGTTAAGTTGCGGTCGAACGAGGCTGCGGGCTGCATCCAGTTGCAGTTCCATACTCTTGATATTCCACTTTTGCGTTCGCAATTCCACACGGCGGGTGAGCGATTCGGTCAGGCTGGTGTACCAGTCGGGAACCAGTTGGGCGGTGACGGGTTCATCGAGAGGGCGTAATGTTGTGCCATCGTTCGCCGGCAGTCCAATCAGACGTCTCAGCCGGATTTCGGCGGTATAAATCCCAGATCGGGCATTAATCGATGCGGCATCCGTGGCAAAGTACTGGTCACGGGCCTGGGCAACTTCCGCCCGGGTACGTACTCCTCCCTGCAACTGCAGGTCAGCAATCCGCCAGGTGAGCAGTGAAGATTCTTTGGCTGTGACCGCCGTATGATATGTACGATAGGCTTGATACAGATCCCAGTAGGAATCTTCGATATCTCTCACCAACGAATGGAGAGCCGTTTCGAACTGGGCAATCGAGATATCTTCGTTGATACGGGCAATCAGTACCCCTTGCGAGACCCCGGTCAATCCACCGAACTGCTGGCCCAGCGGCCCCGCCACGCGGGTGAACTCGGTCCCTGACCCCGCAAGTAATGGCAAGGTATAGTTAATTCCTGTGGCACCGGAATAATTCGAAGGCATGTAGACCGCGGGAGAGTCCGTACCCAGATAATTGATGTTTTCATAAATCGCAATCTGGCCCCCGTTGGCCATGGTCTTGGAGAGAGTGGTGTTAAACGCACCGGTCTCATTGGTAACAACCTGAGCCGCTCCCAGACCACCATAGGCAATATTCTGAGTGGTGCTGCTGCGCCCCCAGATCATGCTGGAATTCAACTGGGCATCGAAGGCCGAAAGAGCCGCTTCCACCCCGCGACTGCCGAACAGCACACCGGATGCCTGAATGGCCGGATCAAACGAAGAGGGCGTGGCCTGCGGAGCACTCAGCAGTGAGTTTCCGGAGGTCAGGAACGTCCCTGCCGCTCGAATCACCTGGCTGTTCTGCAATCCCACCTGAATGGATTCACCGAGACTGATTTCCCGAATCGGGATCTCGTCCGTCTCCAGAATGGTATGGGGTGGCGCAGTTCCCGTCACCTGGCTGGGAAGTGGTTCATCCACAGTTGGAAACGCAACATCCGTGGCATGATCACGATACAGTTCACGTTTTTCCTGACCAAGGTATTTCACATCGTTTCGATCGCGAACACACCCCGACAACAACGTCCCCGCCATGGCGGAGATGGTTGCCCATGTTCGTAATCTGTCTTTTTTGCCCCTGCGCATTGCGAATCGCTCCTGGCGGCAAGATCCCTCTAGCACGTACAGCAACTATCGTCCGCTCATGCGCCATTTGATGACCGATTCCTTTCACCCACAATGTCGATATACGGCATGCGCAGGGCTTTCTTTACCAGGATTGCCTCCCCTGCGTCGTTTCCTTCAATTGCGTGACCGGCAAACTGCAAGGCGTATCCACCAAGAAACGCAACGAGCGCCCACCACCAGGAAGATCCCTGCACCAGCAAAATGACAGGCAAAACAAACGTGATCGGAAGCCCGACAACGTGCAGCCATCGATTCCACGGATGCCGGTGCCGGTCTCCATAATTGATCAGAAATCTTCGAATCACCCTGTTCCCTATCCTCTTTCCCTTTTATTTTATTTCGGATCAAGTTTTCAAACTTGGAAGTCCTGTCGTTGATCCTTTACACCATTCGGGCAGTTCTGAGTATGATCGGGCTTTTGGCCCGCAACAAGAGTGGTCCAGAAGCCGATCGAATTTTGAAGACGGAACCCGGTTTGGCAATCCGGGAGGACGAGACCACGGACGGCAGTTGGAATGCAGTTGCTCTTGCCAAGAGAAGTTTCGAGTTGATGTGACAGTCGTTCCAGGTTTGAAGGCCAGTGAACCAAAAGGGCGCCGGTCAGAGATCAGAAAATAGCGTCCTTTGGGGGATCGTTCTTGCCCGCTGTCTCCTCCACTCGATCAAACTTGAACGACTGTTTGACGAACCCTGTTTCCACTTTGACTTGAGTTGAATCGTGCCCTTATCTTCGATGCCCGAACAGTTAGCAGCTCCCCTGGACGCGGGTCGGCGTCCCGTTGTCGTTGTCGGAGGCGGGGTGATTGGTGCCAGTTGTGCCCATGCGCTGGCCTCTGCCGGAGCGACGGTTCTCTTGTTGGACAAGGGCGAATTTGGCCGGGGATGCTCACACGGAAACTGTGGATACATTTCACCCAGCCATATTCTGCCGCTCTGCCGCCCAGGGGCGGTTCTCTCCTCCTTCAAAACATTGCTGCAACGCAATTCGGCGTTTCAGATGCGATTTCAGTTCAGCCGTGCCTTCTGGTGGTGGATGTGGCAGTTCGCCCGAAAATGTAATCAGGTGGATATGCTTCAGGCCGGCCATGCGCGGCAGGCATTGCTGGACGAATCCAGAAAGTTATATACCCGGATGATCGCAGAGGGCACGCTGCAGAATTGCGACTGGGAGACAAAAGGGCTGCTGTTCGTACATAAATCGATGGCCCACTTTGAGCAATATGCTGCGACTGATGCCCTCTTACGGGAAGAATTCGGACTGGGGGCTCGAGCGATTTCCGAAACAGAATTGCTGGAGATGGAACCGGCGCTCAAACCGGGAGTTGCCGGAGCATGGCATTATGAATGTGATGCCCATTTACGATCCGACAAACTGATGGCATCCTGGCAGAAACGGCTGGTTGAAGAAGGGGTCAGCCTGCGGGAAAACTGTGAATTGATCGATCTGGAGCAAGGAGACGGCGGAATTGCTGCCGTGATCACCACTGCGGGAAAGATCGAGGTGGATCAAGTGGTCTTCGCCACTGGAGCATGGACACGGTTGCTCAATAAGCAACTCCGGATCTCGGTCCCCATCGAACCGGGAAAGGGATACTCCATCACCATGCGTCGCCCAGACTTGTCCCCTCGCTTCCCCATGATTTTTGAAGACCACCACGTGGCCATTACGCCGTTTCAGGAAGGCTACCGAGTGGGGTCCACCATGGAATTCACAGGCTTCGACCGATCCCTGAACCCGGCCCGGCTCAAACTTCTAACGGATGCCGCTCAACTGTATTTGCACGATCCGATCGTGGAACCCTACCTGGAAACGTGGTACGGCTGGCGCCCCATGAGTTGTGACGGCGTCCCCTTGATCGGCCGGATTCCACGGATGAAAAACGGATGGATGGCAGCCGGTCACAGCATGCTGGGAGTGTCCATGGCCCCCAGTACCGGCCGACTGCTGGCGGAATTGATGCTGGGCAAACATCCCCACATCGACCCGCATCCCTATCGGCTTGACCGTTTTTAGCAGCCTGTTGAAAAAACATGAAATTCCGCGGGTGGCAGGGCGCGTGCTACTTTATTGAGATTGAACGCACATGGGTGGCCCAGGTTGCTTGCAACCTTTGGGACGGCGAAGCCGGTACGAGGTCTGGGATTAACGCACCCAGCTCAGAGGAACGCCTACCGATCGCTGTTGTTCATACCATCTCGCTGAACTCCATTTCCAATCGACCGCCTTCTCGGCCAATCCCGCTCGGACGGGATTCATGTGCATGTAATTCAGTTTTTCCTCCAGTTTTCGTGTCGAATCAATTTCAAAAGCGTAGTATTTAGGAGTCCAAAGCCGATCCTCCTCGTCTGCCACATCAAAATACCGAGCGTGATGTTCTCGGTACCAGGCTCGAATCGAGAAACTCGACAGCCTCTTCCAGCCCTGCATAAATCTGCTCAGTTGACCGATTTTAGGGAACCAGATCAGGGCATGCACATGATCTGGCATCACCACAAAGCCTACGCATTTCGCCTCTTGTCGCCTCAATTGATAATTGAGTTGACCCAGCAAAATTCGCTTGGGCTGGTCTTCATCGAGCAGTCTACGGCGGCGATGGCACGAAAAAGTCACAAAATGGGTGTAGAGTTGATCATCAACAATACGACGTTGATCTGACATCTTGCCATTGTCTGGCGATCTCGCGAAAATGGCAACCTCTCACTGGCTGCGCCAGCCCAAAGGTTGCAAGCAACCTGGGCCACCCATGGTTTTAGCGGCTTGACCGTTTTTAGCAGCCTGTTGAAAAAACATGAAGTTCCGCGGGTGGCAGGGCGCGTGCTACTTTATTGAGATTGAACGCACATGGTGAATACCTTTGAGCCGGCTCTGAACTCGATTCCCGCCACACCGGCACTGGTACTCGACCTTTCCACTCTCACGCACAATGCACATCGACTGGCAGATTATGCCCATGCTCATGGGCTGCAGGTGCGGCCTCATACAAAAACGCACAAGTCACTGGAAATGGCCCGGTTACAGCTCGACTGCGGAGCCATTGGGCTGACCGTTGCCAAAGTGGGTGAAGCGGAAGTCATGGCTGCAGCCAGTCCGGATTTGCTGGTGGCCTATCCAGCCGTCGATCCCCAACGGACCCAACGACTGGCACAACTTGCCGGATCAGCCACGGTCCGTGTGGCTGTCGATTCACTCGCTGGTATTGAGGCGCTGGCAAATGCAGCACGGGCCGCCGGAACGACAATCGGCCTGCTGGTCGACATCGATGTCGGATACCATCGTACGGGCGTACAATCCCCAGCCGCGGCTTTGGAACTGGCACAACGGATTTCGAATCTCGGCCCGGCACTCCGGCTGGATGGTCTGTTCTTTTATCCCGGTCAGATCTGGTCGGCTGCCGCACAACAGGATGTCGAACTGAGCCGGGTGGAAGTGTTGCTGGCCGAGACGATTGATCAGTGGCACGCAGCGGGCCTGTCTGTAGAAATCGTTTCTGGCGGTTCCACCCCGACAGCCTTCCAGTCCCATCTGGTTCCCAGCCAGACGGAGATTCGACCAGGGACTTATCTTTTCAACGATATGAATACCGTACGAGCGGGCTTCTCTTTCATTGAAGAGTGTGCCGCTGCCATGCTCTGCACGGTGGTCAGTACCGCCGTGCCCGGCAAAGCGGTCATCGACGCCGGGACGAAGACATTGACCAGTGATCGGAATGCGAGATTTCCGGATTCAGGTTATGGCTGCGTTCTGGAATTTCCCGAGGCCAGCCTCATGCGGCTGAGTGAAGAGCATGGGGAGATTGATATTTCACAATCTGCGCATCCACCACGGATCGGCGACCGGGTGACAATCGTGCCGAATCACATTTGCCCCTGTATCAATCTTCAAGATCGGGTCTGGTTACAGTTGCCAGATGGTTCTCTGGAACAGATGGAGATCGATACCCGGGGCAGGCTGATTTGAGACCTCGCCCTCACAATTCGCGATCTTTGCGTACTGATCGAACCGATGAAGAAGAGAGTCGGTGACCTGGAACGCATTGCTCCCCCGCGTGGACCGCGTCCAGCCACGCGGCGAGTCGTCTTTCAGCAGTCGAAACGCGAGCAGAGAAACTTGCTCTATGGAATTCGGGTTGTGGAGGATTTTGGGAGCAGGTCTCCCCGGCAGGTGAGTCGCAGAATCGTACGGTCCTCTCTGCGGAGATAAGAAACCGTTCCAGCATGATCTTCGGCGATCTGTTTCACCAGCGACAGCCCCAGCCCCATTCCATCCGGCTTGCTGGTTTGAAAGGGAGTGAAGATCTTGGATTCACAGTCCGCTGGAATGCCGGGGCCATCATCACTCACGTCGATCACGGCCTGGTTGCCGCTCAACGCCAGATCGATGCGGACCAGACCTCCGGAGGTGGTGGCTTCAATCGCATTAATGCACAAGTTGAGCAATGCGGCCCGCATCTGGTCGGCATCGGCCACGTGCAATTCCCCCGGATCACCGGAAACTTCGAAACGAATCTGCCTGTGCTCACACATCGGAGAAACCAGTGCGGTCGCGTCCCGAATCACATCGGCCAGACGGCCTGGGTGCTGGGGACGGTGTTCATCGCGGATGAGTGCGACCAGACCGCGAATCTGCTCTTCCGTCAACAGCATTTGCCGCAGCGCGACGTCCAGACTCTCTTCTTCCGCCTGTGGACAGCGCCGGCGATGCAGTTGCAAGGCCAGCCTCGCCCCTGTTAAGGAATTGCGCAGTTGATGGGCGATTCCCCCAGCCAGTTGCTTGACCAGTTGTGCCCGCTCGGTCTCACGAATCTGTGCGGTCATCAGGTTGAGTTGCACACTCATCTGATTGACGGAAGCGGACAGATCCCGGAGTTCATCCCGTCGGCGCCGAAGGGGAATCGGTTCGAAGTTCCCTTCTGCCACCCGGGCAACTTGTCTTTCAATCTCCTGAATCCGTTTTCCGATATGGCTGGCCACCAGAATCATCGCGACCGTCGACAAAACCAGCATGAGCAGTCCCAGGAGAATCGGTCTGGAGACGGCGTCATAACGGGCAGATTCCACCAGCGAACCCGGGTACAGAACCAGCACTTTGACCGGCTCACCCTGATAGATGGTGAAGACGGACAACGCCAGATAATCCACTCCATGCAGACGGAGCGGGACAGCGGCGTGCGAGGCATCTGCCGATTCCTGACCATTTGTTGACGTTGTGAGTTGCAGCCAGTCGGCTGCCGGCGGTTCGTCCAGGGTGGTGACGAGCCCTCTTCCGGAAGAATCCTGAATCACAAACTCTGCGCCGGAAAGCCCTCGCACCTGTTTGAGGACGGCTTCCGTTAATGGAAATGCAGATTGCTGAATCGTGGCCGTCAATTCGCGAAAGCGATGCTGGATCTCTGCTTCCACACGCTGCAATGAAGACCAGGCAGCCAGCCATGTCACGCAAATCACCACGAAAACCTGAACGGTGATGAGTGGCAGCAGGATCTGGTTACGAATGGGCCAGTGCATAGAGTGCATTATTCCGGTATCGACCGCGTTCCGCCACGCGGCGAGTCGTCTTTCATCAATCGAAACGCGCGCTGCGCGGGCCAGAGCAACTTGCTCCAGGTCATGAAAGCCGTTTCAGCATGGTCCTGAAAACTTTGTCGGAGCAGCATGTTGAGCGGACTGCTGATCCTGTTGCTCAGGTTCCCCGCGTGTTTCCAAACAGTTCGATGTGCAGACGTGGAGAAGTTTGCCAGCCCTGCCGGGCAGCTTCCTCCTTCAACCAGTCCATTTTCTCTCGTAGTTTTTCCAGTTCTGTCCCTTGTGGCATCAGATAGACTTTTTCCGGCTGAATATGCTCAAATTCCGACAGATAACGTTTGACGTCCTGGAGGTCTTCAGGTTGGTCAATGACGAATTTGAACTGATAATCATAAACAGTAGTGAGCTGGCGGATCACATCCGGACGATGGCGGCGGGCGTCGTGCCGCTGTTCCCACGAGGTTCCGCGAGGTGTGGAATTCCCCCGTTTCGGACTGATGGAAATCAGATCTGCAGCCACTTCACGAAAGACCGTCCCCGCAGTCTCAATAGTCACTGTGATGCCGCGATCCCGCAGACGCTGGGAAAGTGGAACAATCTCTGGTGTCAATAGTGGTTCCCCCCCCGTCAGCACCATGTGTGTGGCGGTATACGTTGAAACTTCGGCCAGCAGACTCTCCAGACTGCGTTCCTCTCCTTCGGGATTCCATGAGGTATAGGGAGTATCACAAAACCAGCAGCGGAGATTGCATCCGGACGTGCGAATGAATCCAGAGGGAACTCCCACGTATCGACCTTCTCCCTGTACGGATTCAAAAACTTCAGAAATCCACATCGTTACCGCCAGTCACACGCACTTCCGAACAGTCTCCAACACTGTGTGATCTCCAACACTCTATGATCTCCAACACTGTATGAGTTGCATCCGCGAATTCCCAATTTTACAGACGAAATTCTGTAGAAAGCGGTCATCAATCACCGCTCGAAGTAATTTTCGGACCGCTTCGACGCTCTGTAACAGAAGATCCAAAAACAGGTTGCAGAATATCGTCGAGGATGGAACGGCGAATGACGATGCAAGTCTGGCACGCTTTGTGCTTTTGTTTCTCACATCACACCTCGACTCACATTTCCGAGTCACCTTCCCTTGAATCATTCCTGTTTTCAACTGCAGTTCAAGCTGCAAGCTCTTGTCTGGCGATGGGCATTTGCCATCCGGGCGCCCTTCGGTTCAGAGAGCATTTCCACGAATTACCCCCAGAGAAGCATACCCCCAGAGAAATTGGAGAACATCATGCTGGTCATCTCACGCAAAACAGAGGAATTCGTCCAGATTGGTGAGGATATCGTGATCAAAGTGATCAAATCCACAAATGGCTCGGTGAAAATCGGCATTCAAGCGCCGGATGAAATGCGTGTGATTCGTGGCGAATTGCAGGAAAAGACAGCCCTGCTTCCCAAAGCCCTCCCCAAGTTCCGGCGAGACAGTCTGGCATCGGAAGCGGTTGATTGCGAGTCAGCGAAAACGGCTGAGTGCCCTGCCAGGGCTTGGTTTTGGGGTGCGTCATAACGGTGCGTCATAACATGTCATAACAATGTCATAACAAAACGTCCTCCGTTGTCGGACTTTGCGTTAAGGCTTACCCAGATTTTTAAAGTGGATAATGCAAGAGGCACTATGAATGACGTCCTGTGAAGTATGTTCCTTGAAAACGTCAAGATCATTTTGCAGAATTTCTCATTGCCCGTTCCGAAAATGCCGATTTTATGGGTGTCTTGGGAGAGCGGTGAGAGTTTCCGGTCGACGGCAACTCAAGGGGGGCGCCTCTCTCCCGATGATCTTCTTCGATGTCCAGCGCCACTGGGCACTCTTAACCGCGTGATGCCACATCACGCGGTTTTTTGTTTGCCAGGCATGTTTTGTTTGCAGGAGGTGAAAGCCCTCTGGGGGCCGTGGTGAGCGGAACCTCGCGGTGAAGGCCAGGGTGGCCGTCGTGAGGCGGAATCCGAAGGGAGCTGGAACCACAACTCGGACTCGACGAACCGAAATCGGAGATCAGGCGGCCTGCGTTGGGCGACCCGGCAATGGACGGGGACGCCCGATACTCATCCGGAAACGCAGGCGGTAGATCCGGCGAGGCCCGAGGGAAACAAGCACGACTTAACCTGGAAGGTCTCCCGTCTTGTCCGGACGATCCAGACGACCGAAGTAGCAACACTTCGAGATGAGACGGGAGAAGTCAGCAGAGGTCATCGTAGAACGCATTACTCCCGCATCAACCGCGCTTGGCCACGCGGCGAATCGTCTTTACCAGTCGAAACGCACGCTGCGCGGGCTCAGGCCAGAGCGACTTACTCTAATTCTCAGGACAGTCCTAAGATAACAGAGTGATCACCGTGACCCAGTGACGCGATCGGCCTTATTCATCAAATGTCGATTTGTGTCTGAGTGTATGGTGATAAGACTGGGCGAAACGATGAGCTTCATCACGAACGTATTGCAGCAGGCGCAGAGCATAGGAATGTCGTCCCAGCTGGCGCGGGGCTTCTTCCCCGGGAACATAAACTTCTTCTTCACGTTTGGCGAGCGAGATCGTGAAGGGACCTTGAATGTCGATGGCTTTCATCGCAGCCAGAGCAGCGTTCAATTGCCCTTTGCCTCCATCGATCAACAGAATATCCGGGAAGGCAGTTCCTTCCTGTTGCAGTCTGCGCAGGCGGCGGCTGACGACTTCCCGCATGGATGCAAAATCGTCAATCCCGTCTACAGTACGAATTTTGAATCGTTTATAGCCATGTTTAAATGGTAACCCGTCAATAAACTGCACCAGGCTGGCGACGGTTTCTCCTCCCTGCAGATGTGCAATATCCATTCCTTCAATCACACGCGGCAAAGCTGGAAGTTGAAAGATCTTTTTCAGGCCCGCCAGCCCTTTGCGGGGATCGATATAAAAGACCTCGGGTTGTACGTGATCGTTTAAATTGCCTTTCAGGTTGAGCGTTTCCAGGGCTTTGATTTCGTCCCGCAATCGTGCTGCCTTTTCGAATTTCCGGTCCCGGGCCGCCTCCTGCATGGCGGTTTTCAGTTCCTTCAGCAATTTATCTTTTTTGCCATCCAGAAACATCCGCAGGCGTCGGATATCGTCGCGGTATTCTTCTTTGGTGACTCGTAAATTACAGGGGGCTGTGCACTGCTGAATGCTGGCGAGCAGGCAGGGTCGAAACCACCGCCATTTCTCTTCGTCTTCATCGATATTCAGGCTGCAGGTGCGAAATTTGAAGATCTTCTGCAAGACTGCAATTAGACCTCGCAGTTTTTTTGCTGACGTGAAGGGACCGTAGAGTTTGACCCCCTTGCTGAGCGGATTGCGGGTAAATTCCACGCGGGGAAATTCTTCTCGCGTGGTGATCTGCAGATAAGGAAATGTTTTGTCGTCTTTGAGTTCCTGGTTGAAGCGGGGCTGCACATCCTTGATCAGTCTCGCTTCCAGCAGGACGGCATCCACTTCAGAATCTGTCTGAATATAATCCAGGTCCGCGATTTCCGGGACCAAGTCCTGCGTGCGTCGATCGACAGCGGCAGCGGCCAGAAAGTAGCTGCCCGCCCGGCTTCGCAAGTTGACTGCTTTGCCAACATAGATTACTCGTCCTTGCCCATCCTTCATCAGATAGACCCCGGGCGCACGCGGGAAAGTGCGGACTTTTTCACGCGGGACAACGCTGGCAGGTTCGACGGCCGGAAGTGGAGATTCCAGCGGGGTTTCTTTCGCTCCATCACTCATCCCCATATTTTAGCGTCTTTCACGTTCTGACGAAGTGTTTTCATGCGGATTTCGCAACGAAAGCTTTTCAGTGCCGCGGGCAAGATCTTCCAGACAAGTGAAGCTGATTCTCCGCGGGCAAGTTCGCTGTGAGTTTTGCGAGAGCTTTTCAGTGCCGCGGGCAAGATCTTCCAGACAAGTGAAGCTGATTCTCCGCGGGCAAGTTCGCTGCGAGTTTTGCGAAAGCTTTTCAGTGCCGCGGGCAAGATCTTCCAGACAAGTGAAGCTGATTCTCCGCGAGCAAGTTCGCTGTGAGTTTTGCGAGAGCTTTTCAGTGCCGCGGGCAAGATCTTCCAGACAAGTGAAGCTGATTCTCCGCGAGCAAGTTCGCTGTGAGTTTTGCGAAAGCTTTTCAGTGCCGCGGGCAAGATCTTCCAGACAAGTGAAGCTGATTCTCCGCGGGCAAGTTCGCTGCGAGTTTTGCGAAAGCTTTTCAGTGCCGCGGGCAAGATCTTCCAGAGAGAGCAACTTATTCTCAACCGGTGCATTCCGAGAAAGCCGGCAGCCGGGCGAAACATTTCTGTTCGGAGAGTCGAAGTGGACGAAACGGACAGCTACAATCCGACTTTCAAAAAGTCGGGCCGTCGGCTGGTCGGCTTTTTTCCCGTTTTGAGACGCCTGATTGACTGCCGCAGGCCCGCCAATTGTCCGCCCGAAGAGGTTCTCGTGATTATCGTCTTGAAGCCCAATTACACCGAAGAACAACTGAATCATATCTTCAGGCAGCTGGAAGAGATGGGGTTCCGACACGAGTTGAGCCGGGGTGTCAAACGGACTTTGATCGGGGTGATTGGTGAAGAAGATCAATTGCGTAATGCTCCCTTGCGGGCGATCGCGGGAGTCGAAGACGTGATGTCTATTTTGAAGCCGTTCAAACTTGCCAGCCGCGAATTTCAGGAAGAGGATTCTGTTTTTGATCTCGGATTTGGCATCAAGGTGGGTGGCGGATCGTTGATGATGATCGCCGGCCCGTGTGCCATTGAAGGGGAAGAGATCCTTCTGGAAATCGCCACGGCTGTGAAAGCTGCCGGAGCCAACGTGTTGCGGGGGGGCGCCTTCAAACCTCGTACCAGCCCATACAGTTTTCAGGGGTTGGGCGAAGAGGGGTTGAAGATGCTGCGGGCCGTGGGTAACGAACTGAATATGCCCGTGGTGACTGAAGTGATGGACCCCCGGCAGGTCGAACTGGTCGACCGCTATACCGACCTGTTCCAGATTGGCGCCCGCAATATGCAGAACTTCAACCTGCTGGCGGAACTGGGACAGACCCGGCATCCGGTCCTGCTGAAACGTGGCATGAGCGCCAGTGTGCAAGACTTGCTGATGTCCGCGGAATACATCCTCGCCAATGGCAATAAAGAGGTCATTTTGTGTGAGCGGGGTGTACGGAGTTTCGATTCCTCCACTCGCAATCTGCTGGACATGGCCTGCGTTCCCAATGTTCAGGGGCTCTCGCATCTGCCCATCATTGTTGACCCCAGTCATGCCACCGGACGCCCCGACCTGATCCCCAGCATGGCACTGGCTGCAGTGGCCGCCGGTGCGGATGGAGTGCATATTGAAGTTCACAGCTGTCCGGAAAAATCAATGAGCGACGGTCCTCAGGCACTCCTTCCCAACCAGTATGCCGAACTCTTCAAACAGATGCGGGAACTGGCAAAAATTATGGGTAAAACGATTCCAGAAACCAAACCGGCAGCCTGATCGACCAAGGTTCTGATGGGGGGATAGAGAAGAGAGGACAGGGAGGGTATGAATGTTGAGTCTTGTTCCACCCCATTGTCTTAATGTGTTTGGTTCTTCAACAGAAGATCTTCACCAGTGCAACCAGGGAGTAACGATGAAGCGAAGCAATCTGAGTTGGATGTTTGCCGTACTGGCAACTGCCGTCGTTGTCTTTCAGCAACCGGCGCAAGCGGATGTGCGCACGCCGGCAGTTTTTGGCAATGGCATGGTCCTGCAGCGTGATCAGGATGTGCCTGTCTGGGGCTGGGCCGAACCCGGTGAAGAGATTTCCGTGAGCTTTCGTGAGCAGTCCCAGACAGCCAAAGCAGATGCCAATGGTAAATGGAAGGTGACCCTCGCCCCGTTGTCGCTGGGAGAACCGGGCACACTCACAGTCAAAGGGGCTGCCAATACATTGACATTCACCGACGTCCTGGTGGGCGAAGTTTGGATCTGCAGCGGTCAGTCCAACATGGAATGGAATGTCAATTCTGCACTGGATCCAGATCTGGAAAAAGCCGCGGCCAACTATCCCGGTCTCCGGATTTTTTCTGTTCCGCTGACAACTGCCGATCAGCCCCAGGAAGACGTGGTTGCGACCTGGCAGCACTGTGCACCACAAACCATCGGGCGCTTCACGGCTGTGGGGTATTACTTTGGACGGGAATTGCATGAAGTCCTGCAGGTTCCAGTGGGCCTCATTCAGACCGCCTGGGGAGGGACTCGAGCAGAAGCCTGGGCCAGCCCGGAGACAATGGCCAAAAGTGTGAATCTGAAGCCGATTCAGGAGAGCTGGGATGATCTGATTGCCAAACCGGAAAACCAGAAGGCGACTCAGGAATATGAACCCAAATGGCAGGCTTGGCAAACCGCATGGAAAAATGCCCGCCTGGCGGGTCAGCCCGCTCCCGCTCGTCCGGGACATCCTCAGAACACTCGCTGGTCACAGCATCATCCCAGCACACTTTATAATGCGATGGTCGCCCCGCTGACTCCTTTTGCGATTCGTGGTGCCATCTGGTATCAGGGAGAATCGAATGCCGGACGCGCCTATCAATACCGTGAGTTGATGCCAGCCATGATTCAAGGCTGGCGGGATGCCTGGGGACAGGGAGACTTTCCGTTCTATCAGGTCCAGCTGGCAAATTTCATGGCCGTGAAGGATCAACCGGGCGAGAGTGCCTGGGCAGAATTACGAGAAGCCCAGATGATTGCCGCCAAGGCACTCCCCAATGTCGGGGCAGCCTGCATTATTGACGCGGGGGCCGCCAACGACATTCACCCCAGAGATAAGCAAGTGGTCGGAAAGCGACTCTCCCGGTTGGCACTGGTGGATGTCTATCAGATCCCCGGCCTTGTCCGTCAGGGACCGACTTACCAGAGCGTTACCTTTGAAGGGAATAAAGCAATTGTCAAATTCGACATCCATGGAGCCAAACTAATCAGTTATTACAGGGAACCGCTACGAGGGTTCGCGGTAGCGGGGGAAGATCGGAAATTCGTCTGGGGGACTGCCAAAATCACCGGACCGGATACCGTGGAGATTGTTGCTGAAGGAGTAAGTCAGCCCGTCTCCGTGCGGTACGACTGGGCAGACAATCCTCAGGGCAATCTTTATAACGACACTTATCTTCCCGCCTATCCCTTCCGCACCGATGACTGGGAGGGAGTGACCGCCAAAAATGTGCGGGCTCAGTAAAATTTGAGGAACTCCAGAAAATTTCGAAACTTCGGTGAAGTCTCGGGGTTGAAGCCTGAGAAAGCAGTTTGTCTGACGAACTGTTTGTCCGAAATCCTGAGACCTGCATTTCCGTACAGTGCTCCTGGCTGTCGATCAGAGTGATTTTCGTTTATCGCCGAAAATTGCATCTGTTATTGGCGCATCTGTATTGAAATCAATCAAAGTCCTCGCCGAGCAAAGCTCTCTCTAATATGGGGGGGACAGGCGGAAGACTTTGGTTGTGGCTGGAATTAACCAGCTGTGCCGGAGAATTGCTGGAGTTCAGGCTTTCGACAACCAGTTCCCATCCTTTCTCGAGCCAGCATTCATGTTGTGGCTGGATTCGGTCGTTCGACACACAACAGATCAAGACAGTGAACACGGGGGAGAACTCTAATGTTGAATCGCTTTAAATGTGCCAGCCTGCTGGCAATGATGTTCCTGGCAGCCACACCTGCCTTCGCTCAAGGACCAGGAGGAGGACGGGGCGGATTTGGTGGCGGAGGCGGTTTTGGTGGCGGCCGTGGCGGGTCTGCTTATGGCCTGCTGAGCAATCCTGCCGTGCAGGAGGAACTGGCTCTTTCTGACGAACAGAAAACCAAGACAGCCGCACTCAATGAAGCCATGCGCGCTGCCCTGCGCCCACAGCAGCAGTTTGACCGCGAAAGCTTCCAGAATCTTTCTCAGGAAGAACGTCGCGAACGCATGGAGACCATGCGCAAAGAAGGCGAAGAACGTGGCGCCAAAGTTCAGGCAGAATATCAGCCCAAATTTGCTGAAGTCCTGGACGAAGTTCAGTTGCAGCGTCTCAATCAGATCAATTGGCAGTTGCAGGGGAATCGGGCTTTGCTGGACGCAAATCTGGCCAAGGCAATCGGACTCTCTCAGGAACAAACGGACAAAATCACTGCCCTCTATAACGAGAACCGTGGTGGTTTTGCCGCTGGGGGACGTCGTGGACAGGGCGGAAATAATGCTGGGGGACAAGATCGCGAAGCCGCTCGCGCCGAGTTCCAGGCCCGCGCCGAGAAACTCAACAACGACGTGACAGCCGTTCTGACGGATGCTCAAAAAGCAGAATTGGCCAACCAGTTGGGCGAAAAATTTGATACCTCCAAGCTGCGTGGACCACGCGGTGAAGGGGGAGCACGTGGTGAAGGGGGACGTAATCGTGGTGAAGGGGACGTAATCGCGGTCCCGGCGGTGATCGTCCTCAACGCCGCGGCAACAATACTTGATGCTCCTGCTGGAGCGGTCTGATATTTGTTGATAAGTTGAGGATTTGAATCCTTCACGGTTCGCCCCCCAACTTGTTTTCAACAGACAATCTCCGTAAGAACGAAGAACCCCCGGTTATTCCGGGGGTTCTTTCTTGATAGGGTTGCCGCACATGTTTCAGCCGCAGGCCACGATGAGTGAACTGTCACGAATCTCCCGGAATCTGGGGGTTTCTCTGCATTCTGGCGTGGATATTGTCAAAGCTTTTGAGCTGGCTGGACGAAAAACGACAGCCCGTATGCAGGCTGTGATGTCCGACGTGGTTTCCGACCTCAAGTCCGGGAGTGACGTGACATCGGCCCTGATCTCTCATGGACATTTCTTTCCAGAACTGTTTATCGGCATGGTGCAGGTGGGAGAAGCCACCGGCTCATTGGCGGAAGTTCTGAAAGCCCTGGGGCAACATTACGAAAACAACCTGCGGCTACGGCGGGAATTTATTGGACGCATTGCGGGTCCTGTCGTGCAACTGGTGGTGGCCATTGTCATCATTGCCGGATTGATCGCATTGCTGGGCTGGATCGGACAATCCATGGGCAATACTCAGGATGTCCTGGGGTGGGGACTACTGGGGACAATGGGGGCGCTGCTCTGGCTGGGAGGCTGGAGTATGGCTGCCGTGGGGGGCATGGTGGCTTATCGCATGGCCTATTCCACACTTTCCAGCCAGCGCGTTGTAGATCGATTCCTTCTGAACCTGCCGGTGATTGGACACTGCCTGAGATCGTTTGCCATTGCCCGCTTTGCCTGGGCGTTTCACCTCACTCAAGAGGCCGGCATGCCGATCGATGACAGCATCGAATCGAGCCTGCGGGCGACATCCAATGGGGCATTTATCGCTGCATCGTCCGAGATGAATGCGAATATCCGGGCGGGCGATACGCTGACAGAAGCATTTCAGAAGAGTGACCTGTTTCCAATTGAATTCATGGAATTTGTCACAGTGGCTGAACAGTCCGGCACCGTTCCGGAAGCTCTGGCCCGCATGAGTCCACAATTCGAAGAAGATGCGCGTCGCAGCCTGCAGGCATTGGCATCTGCTGTCGCCTGGACGATCTGGGCCGCTGTGGCGGGCTTCATCATCTTTGTGATTTTTGCGATTGTCCTCTGGTACGTCCGACTCCTGGGCCAATTCTCGTAAAAAATCTCACTCCCTGAACCTGCTCCAGTACTGCCCTGCAGCTTGGGGTTCGGATCGGTTTCTCGCGATTCCGCTCCGTAGTCGCTCGCTGCACATTTTTGCTATCCGAAGTTTGAGTTGCGTTAGAGTAGCAGATCGCATTCACCCTGCATGGACGGCGTTCCGTTACGCGGCGAGTTGTGTTTTACCAGTCAAAACGCGAGTTGCACGAGCCCAGGCCAGAGCAACTTGCTCTAATGTACGTCGCTCAACCGATTCTTCGATTTTAGTGAAGTGAGTTTGTGGAAGCTGCGTAGATAAACACGGCCGTTTGCGATCGCTGGTGTGGAATAGGAAGGATCATTCAATTGACCGCCGGGGTATTCTTGAAACTTCGGGCTGGCATCGATCACCTTCACGTTTCCATCCTCCGAGATGCAGTAAATGCGTCCGTCGATCACAACGGGGGAACCGCTGTAGTTGCCTCCCAGCCGCTTCCGCCAGACATTTTTGGTCACGTCTCCCCGTAAATCCACACAGCAGGCGGTGCCATCGTCATTCCACAGGTACAGATAATTGTCCACGATCACCGGTGTGGGAACATAGGGCATGGATTGCTTGCGAATGCCGGCAATCAGAGATTGAGAAATTTGTTTTTGCACTGGATGCACAGCGATCATTTCCACGCCTCGGCCCGCCTGTCCACATGTTGCGAACAGCAAACCGTTTCCATAAACTGGAGAGGCGACAGTCCGTTGCGGCAACGGCCCGGACGCCCAAAGCTCTTCGCCTGTCAGTGGATTCAGACCCGCCAGGCCGGTAGCCCCCGACAAAGCCACCAGTTGATCCTGCCCCGAGAGATTCACAATGATGGGCGTGGCATAAGATGCAGTCTCAATCTTACGGGGTGTTTTCCATCTGGTCAGGCCGGTCTGCAGATCCAGTGCTTCGATAAAACTGGGGCCGTCCTGGTCGTTGGGGACGATCAGCAGATCCTGATAAATGATCGGGGAAACGCTCATTCCATGCGAAGCCTGACAGGCTCCCAGATCCCGTCTCCAGACTTCTTTTCCCTGCATATCATGAGCCATGACGATGAAATGATCGGAATCAGCCTCAGCCACGTAGACCCGTTCTCCATCCGTGGCCGGTGATCCAGAGCCGTAACTATTCTTGGTGTGAAGACGATTCGCCTTCAACTTGATGGATGTGGACCAGAGTTGCTTGCCCGTGAAAGCATTCAGGCAAATCAGCTTTCGCTCGCCATCCTCTTCTCCGCTGGTGAGGAACAGATGCTCACCCCAGATCACCGGAGAGGAATGCCCTTTGCCTGGCAGATCGACCACCCATTCATAATCGGAGGCTGTCCAATTGGTCGGCACTCCCTGCAATGTGCTCATGCCCGTTCCGTTGGGACCGCGAAACCTGGCCCAGACTTCCTGTGCCAGAACCTGTGCGGAGAATGGGCAGGAGATGCACGTCAGTGCCGAGAACACCAGCATGAATAAGGGCAAGATCCGCATGGAAGGACATCCTTATGAGTCGGCAAATGTGGGCTGGAGCACCTGTCCCCTGGATGGCCGGCGTTCTGCCACGGGGAATGCAATCAACACTCTGTCCAAACGCACTCACGCGAGGCGCTTGCTCTCCTGGAGAAAAGTGTAGCTTGAAAGGGGGGAGTGCGAAATCGTGTTGAACCAAGTCGGGTCTCGCGGGTACGTAGGCGTGATCAATTCGGCATTCCACGATGAAGCCATCCATTACGGAGTGAAACAGGGTGCGTCGCGACGATCCTGCAAGAACGACGAGTGCCTCGTCTATTCTAAAGATTGGAGTTCGCACAAATGCAAAGTCCAACAACGGAGGACGTCTTGTGATGACGCATCCCAAATTCAGGCTCTGACAGGGTGCTCGGCTCAACAGGGAGCAAGTGACCCTGGCCGGGACCCGCGCAGCGCATTTGCACTGATGAAAGGCAACTCACCGCATGGCCGAACGCGGTCGATGCGGGAGCCATGCGCTCTAACCTTTTTGAACGGCCCACCATAAGTGCCAGTCTCGTTCGTTGAAGCCGAGATTGTTGCCGGTCATCTTTTCCAGAGCGTCCAGGACCGGCAGGTTTTTGAATTCCCGGGTAACGTTTACGACTTTCATCTGTCGCGGAATGTTGTCTGGAATGATTGTCGCTCCATAGGGAAGCTGACCAGTGCGGGCTGCAATCTCCACTTCTGGCGGGAGAGCTCCGGAGAAGGCTCCCAGGCCTCCCGCGTTGCTGAAGGTCACTCCCTGAGCGGCTGGCACCCGCAATTGCACGATATGACGAGTGACCAGTGCATCGATGAGTGCTGGAACAGCCCGCTGATCTCCAATTTCTGCCAGAGCTTCCGCCGCATGACAGATCACAGCATTCGATTTGTGCCTCAATGCAGCGATCAGCCCGGGAACAGCCAGGGGATATCGATCTGGAGACAATGCCAGCAGTGCGTCCCGTCTCACAAAACGGCTGCCATCTCCTAAGAGACGTTCCACCAGCGGCGGCACAGCCCGCGGTCCTTCGATTTGTCCCAGGATTGAAACAAACAGCAGACGGACGTCTTCATTAGGATGCTGAGACAGATGTTTGTCGAGGGCGACAATCGCATCCGGATCTTGAATTTTCTTCAGTTCTGACAAGCCGGTGGCGGCCCGCTGGCGGTCATTACCGGACATCCAGGTGACCCAGAGCCGCACTTTGGGAATCCAGGCCAGTTCGGCATCCCGCTGAGCGGCATTCGCCTGTTTGAGTTCCAATTCCTGGCGGGTCACCCAGCGTCCGTTGTAGCGGAAATATCCCCGTTCTGCCATTTCGTCTTCTTTGGTCATCCATCGTCCCAGATGACGCACATATCCTAAAACTTTACGGGCATCCGGATGATCCGGATCGAGATCCAACAGATGTTCCAGTTGTTCTTTCCGCTCATCGGCCAGCCCCTGCAGACGGCACCATTCTGCAAGTTCCCAGTGGGCTTCGACGGTCTCGGGGATCTGTCGGGAACGGGTGAGGTATTCTTCAAACTGAGGAGTACGGCGTTCGACGAAATCGATTTCATCACGATGAATCGTGATCCGGGCGCCAGAAAGGGTCTCGATGGAGACCTCTGATTCTTTTGCCTGGTCCCCCCGAATTGCACTATCCTCCAGAATCACACCCCGAACTTCCCCTCCACTCCGCAAACGGATACCGTCCGCGCCGCACAGTCCCGGCCAGGCCAGGAGGGCACCGATCAATGCCGAGTAGCTCAAGGTTGAGGAGTGCATTGCCAACTTTAAAAATCCGGATATGTTTTAACGCAAAGTCCGACAACGGAGGACGTTTCGCTATGACGCACCCCAAAACCAGGCCCCGGCAGGGCAGTAGTAACGTGCAGGGAAAAGCATGATGTTCCTGCTGAAATGCACATGTACAAAGAGTTTCATTCTACACGCCCTGCAGTGAAAAACAACATTTTCTATCTGATCTCCCAGCGAAAACCGCAATTCTAATGGTGATTCTGGAGCAACTTAACTTCGGCCTGTGGAGTGCGTATCAAGTCAATGCTATGATCCTCAGCCATCCCGTAATGACCGGACTTTTTGACAGGAGTCAGAATCATGAGCAGCTGGCCAATTGGCGTCTTTACTTCAGTGGATGCCGGGCTGGGAGTTTATCTGGACGTCGTACAACTCTTAAAGGTGCCCACTGTCCAGATCCATGCCCCCCATGCGGAAACTCGTACTCAGGAGACCGCGACCAGCTTCCTCTCGAGGTGCAAAGAGGCCGGAATTACCATCACTGCCGTTTTTGGCGGTTTTGAAGGGGAGAGTTACGCCAGCATTGCGGAGACGGCCAGAACTGTGGGACTGGTTCCGCTGACGACTCGGGCGGCCCGTGTTCAGGAAATGAAAGAGATTTCTGATTTCGCCAAATTGCTAGGCTGTCCGGTGGTGGCCTTGCATGTGGGGTTTGTCCCCCCAGACCGGACCGGTGATGATTATAAAAGCCTGGTCGACGCCACGCGCGATCTGCTGGATCATGTGGCCCGGAATGGTCAGAACCTGCATCTGGAAACCGGCCAGGAATCGGCCGACCATCTGCTGGAGTTCATTGATGATATCGATCGAGATAATCTGTTCATTAACTTTGATCCCGCAAACATGATTCTCTATGGAACGGGCGATCCCATTGCAGCCCTGAAGAAAGTCGGCCATCTGGTGCATAGCGTCCATTGTAAAGATGGAACCTGGGCGCCCGAAGCAGAACGCGGAACCGGATGGGGTTGCGAAGTCCCGCTGGGAACCGGTGATGTGGGGATCGAAAACTATCTGCGTACATTGCAAGAGATTGGCTATACCGGACCGTTAACGATCGAACGGGAGATCCCCCAGGATCGTGAACGTCAGAAGGCCGATGTCGGGGCAGCAGTCCGCCTGCTGGAGCAACTGCGAGAGAAATTCTTGCGGAGTGAATAGAACCGTCTCGAAATCATTCCCCGGCTTCTCATCCGATTTGATCAGAGTCTTTCACCAATGCAGGTCACCCTCACAGCCGTCGGTCCGGATCATCGAGGTCTCGCCGACCCGATCGTCCATGCTGTCACCAAGTCCGGTGCCAACATTCAAGAAATCCAGATGTATGATCGGGATTCTGAGCAGCTGTTTGCCATGTTGATTCGTATGGCCTGGCCGCAGGATCGGCAGCCGGTCTCTGCGTTACGACAACAGATGCAGGAGATCGGTGAGGCCAAGAAACTAACCATTCGGGTCTGGGCACGTGACGAGCATGCCCGGCCTCCGCGCCTGGCACTCTGTACGACATACCGGCCAGAGACTTCTCTTTCCATTCTGCGAGATGTCCGAGATGGACGCATCAAGGCCGAAGTCGCTGTGATGATCGGAAACCGGAACAGTTGCCGGGGCGTGGCAGAACAGTTCGGCGTCGATTTTCATCACATTGGAGATGCACAGGGAAATCCGGACAATTTCCGTATGGTCCAACTGTTCGATCAGTACGATCTGGACTATATCGTTCTGGCCCGCTACATGCGACTGCTGCCCCCCCGTGCCTGCTGGGAGTATGCGGGCGGCCGCATCATCAATCTGCATCATGGACTGCTCCCCCCGTTCCCGGGGTTTCGTCCTTATCATGACGCCTACAATCACCACATGCTGACATTTGGCGCGACGTGTCATTTTATCGTGCCGGAGCTGGATGCCGGGAATCAGATTATTCATCAGAGTACTTTTACCGTCTCACCAGGCACCCCACTGGAAGAAGTCTTACGCCGAGGCGAAACCGATAACGAGCCGCGTTGTCTGTCTGAAGGGGTCCGGCGGGTGGTGGACCGGGAAGTGGAACTTCATTTTCACCGTGTTGTCCGCGGCCCGGGAGCCCCCACCCGATAAAGCCCGGTTTCCATTCGTCACTTCTTCTCCCCTCATGAATTCAATGGAAATGTCTGCTCCCGTGGAAATCGACGCCCCTATTTATTCAGCAGCCTGGTACAACCGTCTGAAGGGATTGCTGGGTGAAGGAGCTTGTCGGCAACTCGGATTCTATGCGATTCCGGAAGACTTCGTGCTTTCGGTCGTGGTTCCGGTCTATAACGAAATCAAGACGTTGCCGGTGTTACTGGAACGGGTCCGGGCAGTGCCTGTCCGCAAGGAAATCGTGCTGATCGATGACTTCAGCACAGATGGCACACGGCAGATGCTGGAAGAACATGCCCAGCGGGACTCGAACGATTCCTTTAATCATATCGTGGTTCATTTTCACGAAAAGAATCAGGGGAAAGGGGCCGCTGTGAAAACGGGCATGGGATTGGCCACGGGAAATGCGGTGATTATTCAGGACGCCGATCTGGAATACGATCCCGGGGAAATCCCCCGACTCCTGCAACCCATCATTGAGGGCCGGGCGGATGTCGTCTTCGGCAGTCGCTTTCTGGGGGATCAGCCGCATCGCATCCTGTACTTCTGGCACTATTGTGGTAATAAGTTTCTGACGATGCTCTCCAACTGCTTCACCAATCTCAATCTCACAGATATGGAGACCTGCTATAAACTTTTCACACGCGAAGTGGTGCAGGAGATACAACCGAAATTGAAGCAGAATCGATTTGGAATCGAACCGGAAATGACTGCCCGTGTGGCCCGGGCCCGCTTCCGCATCTTTGAAATGTCGATCAGCTACAACGGCAGAACCTATGCAGAAGGTAAAAAGATCGGGATGAAAGACGGATTCAAAGCACTCTGGTGTATTGTCCGTTACGGACTGGCGGAATAAGGCTGCTTGCCCCCTTAACGGCCTGTTGAAATTCACTGAGAGTCTCTCCGGAAAGGTGCTTTGTCAGGCGAGATCGAGCGATTTGTGTTCTGACAAGGAAGCCGAAGCATGCGAATTCCCAAAATTCGTCGATGCAGGCTGACGAAGTTCAGAACGCGAAAGAGCCGATCGCAGCCCAAATTGACCTTTCCGGACAGACTCTGAAAGCTCATTACTCCTGCATCGACCTCATGGGTGGCCCAGGTTGCTTGCAACCTCCGGGCCGGCAGAGCGGGTGAGAGGTCGTGGGAAGACTTCCCCATGTGTCAGACATGCTTGCGAACAGAGCTACCTCTGATGGCTTCGCCGCCCCGAAAGAATCTTCCGGGGCCACCCGCGAAAATGTCTGCAGCAACAGGATTGCCCCCACCACCAGCAGTCCTGCGTGGATGCAGCGTAAAAACAGATGTCCGCTCAATTTTCGATTCAACATCCGGCCCCAGAAGATGGCTGTCAGCACCACGGGAAGCGACCAGAGATAATACCATGTCACCGGCCGGGTCCAGAGTCCGGACAACCAGTATCCAGTCATCCCCAGGATGCTTGCCGGAAGAAAATATCCTTGCAATGTTGCCCGAAACTGTTCTGGAGACCAGCGTCGCAATGATCCATAGACCACCAGCGGCGGACCATTCATTCCATATGCCCCGCCCAGCACACCCGCGACAAACCCGAAGCCCATCGCCCAGCGATCATGCTTGAGCTGATACCGGTGCTGGTTGAGCAGACAGAATGTCGAAAACCCTATGATGACCGCGCCGAGGAGAGCTTTCACCACGGGTTCCGGAACTCTCGTCAGCAGCCACAATCCCAGCGGAATTCCCAGGAGAGTGGCCAGCACCAGTCTCCAGGCGCTGGCCAGATGAATCTGCCGCCAGTCCTGAAGCACGACAATCGCTGCCACGGAAATGGAGACCAGCGTGGCCAGCGGCACCGCAACATTAATCGGAATCAGCAAAGAGAGTAACGGCACAGCAATCAGTGCTTCGCCAAATCCAAATGTGGAGCGAATCAAGGTGGCGAAAAACAAGACCCCCAGCACCAGGAGCAACATCCATGAAACATGCATCGAGATCAACAGGGGCTATGGACGTTCTGGAAACAGGGCATCCTGAAAGGCGTCTCGAACTACGGAGGCGTCGCTGTTTTTGAAGTTGGAACGCTGGACCATCAGGACCCAGGCCTGCTTGCGGACCGGATCGATCCAGACCTGAGTTCCGAAAGCTCCCCCATGGCCGAATGTGCCGGGAGAGAGATGTTCTGTCAGTCCTTGCGGAGTTCGCAGCACACAGCAGCCCACTCCCCAGCCATTCCCGGGAGTAAATCCCGTGACGATCTCCGGAGCGGTCTGAATCGTACGAAATTGCTTGACGGTTTCCGGCTTCAGATAACGATGACCATTCAGTTCGCCTTCATTGAGCAGCATCTGGCACAGTTTTGCATAGTCGGGAGCAGTCGAAAACAGGCCCCCGTTCGCGAGTGGAAGCCGATCACGTGTAGTGGGATCAAGGCCCATTGAGGCGAGTGTCCGTTCCTGCTCCAGTGCCAGCTTTCCATCCTCTGCACGGCGATAGATCTGAGCCAGCCGAGGGAGTTGTTCTTCAGTGAGATAAAATGTGGTGTCGACCATCTTGAGCGGTTGGAAAAATTCTTTGTGAAGGTATTCGTCAAACGGCATTCCGGAGACCACTTCCACAATACGGCCCGCCATGTTGATGCCTGCCTGGTTGTACTCCCACTTCGAGCCAGGGGGAGACTTCACCGTCATCGATGTCACCAGCGGGACGAGGTCTTTCAGGGTTTTGATCCCCTTTGATTTTTTTCGATCCACATCGCGCAGGCCCGAGGTATGCGTGAGCATTTGCAACAGCGTGATCTGGACCGGTTCACCCTGTTCATTCTTGATGTTCTTGAATTCCGGGATGTATTTTTCGACAGGGTCATGCAGTTGCAGTTTTCCCTGTTCCTGCAACTTGCTGATGGCCAGGCCGGTGACCGGCTTGGTCATGGAGGCAATCCAGAAAATGGAATCTGCTCTCATCGGCAAATGTTTTTCACGATCCGCTTCTCCCACGGCATCCAGACTGAGAATGCGGTCGGGAGAAACCACGATTGTCACCGCGCCGGCCACTTCTTCATTTTGAACCTGCTGTTCCATGGCAGCATGCACTCGAGGCAGAACTGGCGGCACCTTTGTGGAGGCACGTTCTTCCGCATGGGCAGGCTGAAATAAAAACATCAGGCTGGCGGCCGCTGCCAGCATTTTGAGCCGTTGGGTTGTCAGCATGAAAAGTTCTCCATGTGGAAGGACCGCCGGGATGAAGTCGATGTCCTGTTGAAACGATGTTCTGCAGCAACATCGCGTGCTGCGTGGAAAATAGTCCATCTTCGACCGCATCGGGATTTCTGTGCGAGTTTGACATCACGCGTTCCCGATGGCAACACGGTGCAGGCCGGGCACATGGACTCCTGTTCTTGAAGCTTCAAAATTTCATTTCCTGAATTTCTGTCCTTGACGCTGGACGAATGCCGATTTAGCATCAGTGTTCAGTCAACTCAACAGAACTTCAACTCCAGACTGACAGGCAGGGGGGGCAACTTGCTCCACACCCGAAGACTTGTCAGAACAGAGTGGTTGCACCACCAATGAACTTCGCCACACATCAATTCGCCGCTCATGCTGCCCCGCAGGCAGGCATGGGGAGCAATTGGTTCTGGTATCTGTTTACCATCCCGGTTTCCGGGCACGGTAGCTGAGTTCATTTGTATTCAATGAATCCACCATCACCGGCCCTGAAACCTCTTGCGGGTTTCAGGGCCGGTTTCGTTTTTATCGGCCAGATAAACCGGCCATCATTTCAAACAGATTCCAGCATCAAGAGAGTATTATGATTATCGTGATGAAACGTGGTGTCAGTGAACAATCGGTTCAACAAATGGCTCAACGTGTTGAGCAGATGGGACTGAAAGCTCATGTGATTTACGGAACCGAACGAACCGTCATTGCCGCCGTGGGCGATAAACGGAACGTGGATCGGGAGACGCTGGAATCGCTGGAGGATGTGGAAAAAGTGGTTCCGATTCTGGCTCCTTATAAGGTGGCCAGCAAAGAAACCAAGCCGGACGCCACGGTCATTAAGGTGCGTGATCTGGTGCTCGGCGGAGGACAGATCGGCGTGATTGCCGGTCCCTGCTCCGTGGAAAGTGAAGCCCAGATTCTGGACGCCGCCCGCACGGTCAAGGCAGCCGGTGCCAAAGGCTTACGAGGAGGAGCATTCAAACCCCGCACCAGTCCCTATGCCTTTCAGGGCATGAAAGAAGATGGACTCAAACTGCTGGCCGCGGCCCGTGATGAAACCGGACTGGCCATTGTGACGGAAGTCATGACGCCGCATCATGTGGAACTGGTAGCCACTTATGCGGACGTGCTGCAGATTGGTGCCCGAAATATGCAGAACTATCATCTGCTGCAGGCGGTGGGAGAAATACGCAAACCGGTCCTGCTCAAACGTGGCCCCAGTGCCACTATTGAAGAATTCCTGCTGGCTGCGGAATACATCCTGGACCAGGGAAATCAGGAAGTCATCCTCTGCGAGCGGGGCATTCGGACATTCGAAACACATACCCGCTTCACACTTCCACTAGCCACCGTTCCTTACTTGCGCGAGCGGACTCATCTTCCCATTGTGATCGACCCCAGTCATGGAACGGGAATTGCCTCACTCGTGGGACCGATGTGTGCTGCAGCAGTGGCCGTCGGCACGGATGGGCTGATCATTGAAGTCCATCCCGATCCTCAAAACGCAGTGAGTGACGGAGCCCAGTCCTTAACACCGGGAGCCTTCATCACCGCCATGGAGCGCAGCCGCAAAGTGGCTGAAGCACTTGGATTCACGATGTAACGAATTCAACGCGACGAAACAGCATTAAAGTTGTTCCAGATCGCATTCACACCGTATTGTCCGCGTGTGGCCCCGGAAGATTCTTCCGGGGCGGCGAAACCGTCAGAGGTGGCTCTGTCCGCAAGTATCCCTGACATATGGGGAAGTCATTCCCACGACCTCTCACCGGCTCCGCCGGCCCAGAGGTTGCAAGCAACCTGGGCCACCCACATATTGTCCGTCATGTGCGTGGAGACTCACAGAGAGAATCCAACGATTTATCGTTTCGCTGTGGACGACAGCGAAACGATGAATCGGCTTGTGCGGGGTGAATGCGCTTTTAAAGAGCGACTCCTTCACTGGCATCCTCCGGAATGGGAGTGAACCATCCCGGGTGAGCGGTTCGCCACTCATACCAGCGCAGCAGCGCGCGTCGGCGATCCCCCTCTGAGGTGATCAATGGAATATTGGTATTGTGCCGATGGTTTAAATCAATGCGCGTGCTGGCAAAGCCATATCTCTGGGGATTTTGTCCGGTGATTTGAATCAGACCCAGAAGTGCCAGATCGTTGGCCTGTTGATCCTGAGCAGTGCTTGCTGGTTGCTCCCGCGACGGGAGAACAAACTCCACGGAAATGCCCTGTAAAGCAGGCAACTCAACTCCCGACAAGATTAATAGAGGTTCGAGATCCTGGGCAGCATCGGAAATGCCATACACCGCAATGAATCGGATGGCGTTTTGCAGTTGCGTGCGGGAAGCTCCCGCTGCATGTCGATTACTGATAATCTCCCGGGCAGCCACAACTCCCGCGGGCAACTGATACCGTGTCGCCAGTTCCAGGCGGTTTTGAGGAGTGGCGTGTCCCGAACGTTGCACCCAGATACTGATCAAGGCCCGGCAGACGGCCGCTTCGTCGTCGGTGGTGTTTTGCACATAGTTATAGAAAATCGTATCGACCAGCAGGCTGGAAATAATCTGTGTGGAGAAGACGTCCATGCGATTGTCCGGGTGTTCGGCCAGGAACAGCAACGCCAGCACGCTGATGGGATTCAATTCATGGCTGCTGCGGCGGGCCATAAAGGTCATTCTCAAATCTGCACACCGGCGTTCGAAATCCTCCGTCCAATGGTCAGGCCGCAGAGCGACAGCCAGCATCAGTTCCCCTTCCTGTTCAATCATCCGGACATACAGGTCCCGAGCAGCCAGATTATCGCCGACAAATGATTGATAAACTTCCCACGCGGGAGCCAATTCGCTGGAAACGGTCCATGGATCTTCCCTCACCCGTTCCCGCTGATCGATGAAAGAGTATTTTCGCAGCACTTCCATTAACCGCAAAGAGCGTTGCCGAACCTCATGGTCTGGAGAGTGAATTCCAGCTTCCACCCATTCCATGGCGGGGGCTCCATGATTGAGAATTTCCCGCTCCGCAGCGCTGCGGCGTTCAAAGCTGCGATCTCCCAGTTGCCGCACCAGCGGATGCACGGGTTGACTGGCCAGGATTGAACTGCTGCAGGAAATTCCCAGAACGCACATCATCAGCCTGTTCCAGATCCAGGCGAACCGGATTGAAATAGGCATATCAAAGAATCGCCGAGACTGCCGATACATGGTCGAGACAGTGCAGACTGAACACCAAAATGGAAACGAATGAGACCGTGATCCTCCAGGAGGCCGGGATCAGACGCGGCAGAACATCCGTTCCTCGCCACATGTCCGATGCTGATCGAATCTCGGATTCTGATGACCGGAACTCTTTCAGCCTGTCTCCATGATCTGAATCCCACCGGGCCATGGCAAGGTCAGCCAGAGGAATTGAGCTGTTTCTCGACCGGTTGTGAAAAATCGTCATCCTGGTTCTGAGGCAGTTGTGGCTTGGAGATTCCTTCCGGTACATGGCCGGGCGGCTCATCCTGGGTTCCTCGATCCGATTGCACCAGCCAGACCAGAAGCAGAGTGGAAACCACTCCGCAGACCAGTAATAACGGAAGGTGAAATTGCAGATGGGCTTCCTCTCCGGTCCCTTTCAACGAGACCAGTTGCCGCAAAAACGAGTGATTCAGATCTGATTCCTGCAGTCGCGAAACGAGGACTTGTGATCCATTAAAGATGAAGTGGAACACGACTCCCGGCAGGAGGCTGCCGCTGCGGGCTGCCAGTAAGCCCAGCACAATTCCCAGCAAAGCAGCATTGAATTGCTGCTTGGGAATCATATGAATGACCCCGAACAGCAATGCCGAAATCACAATCGGCAGCCAGCGGCGGCGAGAACGCTGCAGACCACTGAGAATGAAACCTCGAAACGCCAGTTCTTCACATACCGCAGGCGCCGCAGCAAACGCAGTGAGCGTCAACCATAATGGAACCTGCCCGCTGCCCATGGCCTGCATGAGCTGTTGAGCCCCTGCCGGTAATGGTGGAAAAAAACGATCCAGTCGAGACATCAGTTCCAGGGCCAGCGGCTGCAAGGTGAAAGCGAGAATCGTTCCCACCGCCAGAAACTTCCATCCGGGAAGCGTCAACTTCAAGGTCCGGAACAGGTTCGTGGTCAGCAGTAATGCCATAAATAACGGCGGAGCCCCCACAGTGGCGATCAGGTAGATGATCTGCACGGTCATCATTTTTCGGGCGGTATTGAACTGATCCGGCTGTCCCTGCATGGATGTCAGAAACAGGAACTGCAACAAGGCAATCATCACAAAACAGACAGCCGCTTCGGAGAAGCTGGGGGTCGATTCCTTTTCCCGCAATAGATGTCTGATCCATAACCCCAGTTCGAAACGCTCGGCTTCCCGGAACAGCACATCTTCCCGTTGAAATTGTTCTGTCGCCCACCACAACGCCAGCGCGCTATATCCGCAACTGGTTAACAGAACGGGAAACGCGTAGATCGCCACCGGGGTTTCCGGACTTCCCAGCAACAACGACTTGAGCAGTAGTGCCGGACCGGTCACCGGCAGGATGCTGTAATACGGATTGAGTTCCACACCGGGGTTCAGGCAGAACATCGTCAGCCCCATTGTCACCAAAAGCAGCGGGGTCAGATAATACTGTCCTTCCTTGCTGCTGCGGGCGAACATGGCCAACGACAAACTGAGAGCACTGAACAGGGCAGCCAATGGAATGGCCAGCAGCACCACCCAGAACAGTGATTGCAGGGGGGGAAATGACAAATCTCCCAGCGGCGAAGATCTGGCTGCTCCAATTGCGGAAAGGATGTGCTTGCCGGTAAAGCCCATGCTGACCAGATTCAACAAGGCTGTGGACAGGCTGAAGAGCATCACCGTCAGGAACTTGCCGAAAACGATTTCGGTGCGGGAAGCGGGAGAGATCAACAATGTTTCCATTGTTCCCCGCTCCTTTTCGCCGGCTCCCAGGTCAATCGCGGGATAAAATGCCCCGGTGACAGACATGATCACCAGCAGAGCCGGAAAGATTTTACTCCAGATGTTGGCAGCCAGTTGCGTCGCTTCCGCCAGATCGATCCGGGTCATTGGAACCGGATTGGGGAGTGTGACCGGCAATCCGGCGGTTCGCAGGCGCTGATTTAATAGAACGTCTTCCCAGTTTTGTAGTGCATGCTGCACGCGGCGATATGCAACTTCCGATTTTTCATTGGCACTGTTATGGAGCAGGACCGGACGGGGCAGCACAATTTCGTTGAGATTTTCCCGTGATCCCTGTGCCAGCTGGTCCGAAATCTGCCGGTATGTTTCCAGAAAATCTTTCGGGAAGACAATCAGCACCTGCGCGGGAGCTTTAGCAAACCATTCTTCAACTTCGTGGCGCAGAATCTGTTCTTCCTGCAGCAGCGCCGGAACATCAGGTGCCTTCGGGTTGAGTTGCTGCAACTGCTTTTGAAGTTCTCCCAGACGTACGATCCGCTCTCGTCGGGATTCTGCCTGCTGCAGGAATTCGACCAGGCGTTGCCGAGTGGCTGGGTCCTGAATCTCTTCCATACTTCCGGGACGATCCGTGACCAGTTCCAGTTTGTCGGATGTTTCGGGAGAATCGAAGTAACGGGCATCGAAATGATTCCCGTCCAGTAACGGGGGATCGGGAATCTGATTGGCCCCGAGAATCACCACGCGGCGGACCTGCTCGGAAAACGTCACCGTCATCTGCACCATGCCCACCCCCAGCAGGGGATACAGCAATAATGGCAGAACAGCCACCATGAACAGCGTCCGACGGTCTCGGAGTTGATCCCGGACTTCACGCTGAAAGATCAGTTTGACGTTCTTCCAACTCATATGCGAACCGCGAGAAAAAACAAGAGATCCTGCACTTTCTGCTTCATTGCCTTCAACCGATCCTCAACTTCATCGCGAATGCCATCAAAAGCATTCCTCCTTCGTGCCGCGAACAAAATTCTCCAGCCACCCGAATTTCCTTTCCATACGCAAGTTCGCTGTAAATTTTGTCAGGACATCCTGTTCAAATTTCAGCGGAAGAGGGTTCCAGGCTGCGAATCAATTTAAAGAAGACTTCTTCGATATCAGGTTGCTGATGTTGTTCGATCAATTCCTGGACTGTTCCCATGGCCAGGATTTTTCCCCGATGAATGATGGCGACGCGGTCACATAATTTCTCGACTTCACGCATGATATGAGTGGAGAGAATGATACACTTTCCTTTTGATTTCAGATCCGCAATGGTCTCCAGTACGGCCCGTGCCACCAGCACATCCAGACCGGCGGTCGGTTCATCGAAAATCAGCACCGGAGGATCATGCACAATGGTCCGGGCAATCGACACCTTCTGCTTCATCCCGGTCGACATCTTGCTTCCCAGTACATCCTTGATCTGTGTCATCTGCAATGTGTGGAAGATCTCTTTCAGGCGAACTTGCAGTTGATTTTCCGGAATCCCATACAATCGACCATAGTATTCCACCATCTCCCAGGCGGTCATGCGATCGTAAATGCCGGTATTGTTCGACATGAATCCGATATGGGATCGCACCTGCTCGGGCTGCTTGACGACATCATATCCCGCAATCACAGCACGACCGGATGTCGGCTTCAGCACTGTGCTGAAGATCCGCAGGCAAGTCGTCTTGCCTGCTCCATTCGGACCGAGAAGTCCAAAAATCTCACCGGGACGAACGTCAAACGAGACATGGTCCAGCGCGAACAGCGGCCCCATTTTCAGGTCCACAAACTGCTTGGTGAGGTTTTCAACCTGAATCATTTGGAAACGCCAGCTCCCGCAGCCTGATGGAACATGCTTTGTCAATACTTCCGAGTCTACACTGCAGCGACGGCGAAAGTTCAGAGGTTGGGGATCAGAGGTCAGAAAACTCAACGATTTACAGGATTTTCCTGATCTTTGCTCCCCCTGACTCTTTTCTCCACCCAACCAGACTTGGAACTACTATTTGTAGACAACTCTCATACAGTTTTGCCGCGCCGGGGCATTTTGTCAGTACGGATTGGATTTCCCGACCAAGTTTCATGAGAGTGAAATGCAACCTGCTTCCAGAATCCGCACAGACAGACCAGGTTCACAAGAGAACAGACTGCTCCCGGACATCTCAACTTCCCGGTAACCGTGAAAATTTCAGCATGGCGAACCCAAATCTCAGTTGCGTGGCAGCATCGCCGAAAAAATTTCTTCGAAGCCCTCAAAAATGCAGGCGAGACTGGGTCGACAATTTCTTTCAGATCGATACGATACACCTCTCAATGACGCGGGGTGGAGCAGCCCGGTAGCTCGCGAGGCTCATAACCTCGAGGTCGTCAGTTCGAATCTGGCCCCCGCCATTTCTATTGAGTGCAACAACTCGTTACGAGACGCAAACCCCGGAATTTCCGGGGTTTTGTCGTTTCTGGATTTCCGCATTGCGTCTCCATTCTGCCCATTTCCGCTCTTTGCTACGTCGGATTTTACGTCGCTTTTCTGGATCGCTTTCTGGAAGTGCTCTTCGGTCGTCTGGAGATAGTGTTTCATGGCGATTTTGGGGGAGTTCCCCAGCCAGTCCGTGACCGCCTGAATCGGAAACCGCTCGACCAGTTCCGTTTCCCGGCTCGATCGCAGATTGTGGAACGGTCGGGGCCAGGGAGTCAGTCCTGCCCGTCGGATGATCTTCTGGAAGGTTGTCCGCAGGTTAGCGTTCAGCCAGCCGTTCGGGCCTTGGGCCGCTTTTCGGAATCGCTGATCAACAACGTAGAGTGCTCCTTCCGGGGCCAGTTCCCACGCTTCCTCCAGGTAAGGTCGAAGTTCCGGGAACAGGGGGAGAACGCGCACTGACTTATCAGCGTGATGCTCCATCTTCGGGGATGTCACAATCAGCTTGCTTTGATCCCAGAGAACATCCTCCCATTTCAGGGATAGTGTTTCGCTGGGAGTTCGCAGACCTCCAAACCGACTTAGGGCCACAATCGTCCGCCAGTGATGCTCCGGGCAGGCGTCCAGCACCCGGGCAACATCTTCCCGGGTGATGAATCGTTGTTTGTCTCTTATCCCTGTTGCCGGCATGCTCACACCCTCGAATGGGTTTTCATCGATCAGCTTTCGTTTCGTCATCGCCAGGAAGAATGACCGGGCATTCTGAAGCCGCTTGTGAATCGTTGTCGAAGCCAGTCCCCTGCCGATCAGCCATTGCTTGAAATCATCGGCATCCCCGGAATGAATCGTTGCAATGTCCCGGGCTTCTCCGAAGTATCGGGTCAGGTCTTGAATCACTTGGGCACGAACCACTTTGGTTGCGGGTTTCAGGTTGTTCCGTCCCGCCAGAAATTCCCGCAGAAACGATCCCAGCCCCTCAACACTCCGCACTTCCCGTTTGCTCTCAATCAGTCCCACTCGAAACAGCCGGTCCTCTAGCTTGGCGTCAAGCACTGCCAGCCAGCGCGACGTTTCCTGATCCAGCGGAAGTTTCGATGCCTTGGCGGAAATCAACATCTCGACTTTGACTCGAATATGCTCAGCGGTTTTCTTCGGGATCTTCCCCAGCCGAACAGTTCGCCGGCCATCATCGTCCGTCCACTGAATCCGCCATGTTCCCGAAGCCTCTTTATTGAGCGATGCCATTGAAATTCTTTCCCTTCGTCGAATGTTCTCTTTTGGATCGCGTCCATCGGTTTCACCGATTCATTGCAGCTTTGATTCCCGCAATCTGAGAAGACGAACACCCGAATTCTTCGGAAAGCAGATAGATATTGGCTGGGCCATTCCGGATTCGTTCTCGAATCTCCTCTTTGACGTCGTCTGTCAATTCGTTTGACTTCGGTTCCGGATACTCCCGGATAGGAAGTTGGAAACCATGCGATGAAGCGGATTGAATCAATCCTTGAATGACCGCTTCGTTTGCGATTGGAGTCACACCTAATCCGAAATGTCCCGTCGTTTTGAAGACCTCCGGGAACCAGTCAGCATCCTCAATCGGGACAGGTGGATCGAAGGCATATCCAGGACCGCTTACAGCGTGCTTGAACCCAAATTCTCCAGCATTGCCGGTTTCAGTCACATTGAAGACGCTACCCAGCGAATATGTTCGAGAACCTTTTCCTTCGCCAACAATCACCCAAACGGCATGGTTCACGAGATGATTGACAGCTTTATTCGTGAGAATTTGAAGTGGTTTGCCTTCCAGCAGGGTTCGCCCCATCTTCTCGACGTTGTGGTATGCAATGAAATGTCGCAAGGTCAGCTCTCCTTGAAATTTTCGTGTACGGAGTTGATGCCGTGATGCAAGAAATTAGGGAGTTTTACGATTTTTGTCATTCCCCGCTCGAGAATTGCCTTTCGGTTTTGATCCTGTTCGACCGATGTAGGTCATGGCCGCTTCCGCCAGCAGTCCGGAACGGGTCTGACCGTGAGACTTGGCGTAGGAATCGATGGCGTCCAGCGTTCGTTCCGGAACGGTGATGTTGATGCGGATGGCTTTCAGCCGTAGCGTCGATGGATTGATGGAGACAATCGCCCAGATGGCTCCCCGATAATCCCTACTGCCAACATATCGTTCCATCGGTTTTGGCTCGGGAATCATCTGGCCTTCATCGATCATTCCTTCCAGGTGCAGTTCGATGGCTTCCCGGGCATTGTCCAAGGCTTCATCGATGGTGGCACCGGCGGAAAAACATCCGGGCAGGTCAGGGACCGTCACGCCGAAATCGCTGCCCGGGTCTTTGTGAATGGCAATCGGAAAGTTCATGGTCGGTCACTCCAGCCGGCTTGCTTGAAGATGCTGCGCAACGTGCCGGCGGGCAATTCCCGCTTGGGATGCGGCACCGTCACCAGTCCCGGTCTGTCGGGATGCTTGTATTGACGGTGGCTCCCTTTGGTTCGCACCAGTCGCCAGCCATCGCGTTCCAGTCGCTGAATCACTTCGCGGCTACTCATGGGCTATATCCTATGTGTATGATACATACTCTGTCAACAGGTTTCCAAGTTCACACCTAACCCGCAGGCCGGGCAACTCCACATCAGCCCAACTTCGCCCGGCCATTGGACAGCCACCGGGAACCGGCAGCCGGGGTCGGCACACTCGGAACGTTTGGCCGCTTTGAGGAACCCCGCAGGAAACGCTCCCGCCAGTTCCGCCCACCATGCAGGGATAGGTACATCACCCGGCCACCCCGGGGGAATCAGAGAGAGAATCGCCGGCTTGTGGCGTTTCAGTTCTTCCCGCAGGTCATCATCAATCACGTTCGGGGGAGTGAACCGCAACCGGTCGCCAGCGGGACATAGCAGAACGTGACGATCCGCCAGCCGGGTCAATAACTCAGTCGTCGTCATCAGATTTCCTCCCAGCTTTCGATTTCCGAACCCTGAAAAGCGCTCCCGTTATTCCCGATATTCGGTTCTCCCCTTTCTTCGGGGGGATTTTGGGAATTTCGGGAGCGCGTTCGGACACTTTCATTTTGCATCAGGGAAGGATTCACCTCGAATTCCTCCGCCGGTCTCCCGGGGCCGGTCGGCTTCTCTTCTCGCTTCCTGATGTATCCGCGTCTTTGCAGTTCGATCAGGGGAGCATCGATATCATTCGCTTTGGGGAATCGTCGCTTGCCGTGGTGTTGCGATTCCGATTTCGAAAACGCTTCCCGTTCGTGCCGCTCGATCCAGCGGAGAACGTATTGTGCATCGCTGATTGTCGCACTGGCTGCGCTCGCCATCGTCAACACAGCTTCGGCATGAGGAATCAGATAACGCGCTATCTCAATTGCCGATTGGATCGACTCCGAACCGATCTCCCCGACTGCGCCATGCTCGACCGAATGCAACACAGCAGCTATTCGCAGCGTTGCTCCCGGCAGCTTCAGCCCCCAGTCCTTCAAGTTTTCCAGGTCGGCACCGTCCCGCAGCATCACTTCGGCTTCGGCCTTCCACGAGGAAAACAGCGTTGCCGCGTTGGGTGAGAGTCGCAAGACAGTATCGGCTTGCGTGTTGTAATAGAGTCGCTGCACAGCATCGCGGTACGCTTGGCGGATGGACTCGGGGACCGGCTCTGTTTCCGTCAACCGCCATCCCACATTGCTGGTAGGCATCGCGAATAGGAATCTCGCCCACAACCCCCGTCCGGCCATTGCTCGATTCTCAGACAGACCACGAATCACTTCTGGCTGAACAGCGTAGGCGCAGGTCAATGTCGGCTTGCTGATCCTCACGGACTCTCTGCCGACTCGGTCGGTCCTCAGATCGTCCGCAGCGTGCCCCTTCAGGTACACGTCGATTTGTGGCGTGCCGGATTTGGAATACATCCCAGCCATCAGGTCGAACACCCCGCCTTCCGCTGATGCGCTCAAGATGCGTCCGCCTTGCTCTGACAGTAGGGATTCCAGTTTCTCGCTGGTGGCATTGTCGGCAATCAAACGGGGGAGTGCGGGGACGATCTCCGTTGCCAGTTCGGCAGATAGTTCGGACGCCTCATGCCGGGCCTCAGCATCGCCACTCTCACCCGCTTGACGCTCTAATTTGGTGAGTCGTTTTTCCCGCTGCCGTCGCTCCGATTGAGCACGGGCCACGTTCGCTCGTTCACTTTCAATGAGTGCCGTCTCGATTTCTTCCAATGGGGCTAGGCAATCGCGAAACACTGCAGACTTTCGATTCCCAGGGGCCAGCAAGACAGCCACAAACAGGTTTGTCGGCTCCTCCCATCCTGCAACAACAGACACCTTGCGCGAAAGACAACATGAACAGACCGCCAGGCTCAACAGCGCTGGCAGGTCAGCAGGCACTTGCGTTGAATGCGCGACCGCTTCCACCCATTCCCGCAATGGCTCGGGCAGTGATTGCGTCGGGAACGCTGGCAACCTTTCATCGATGAACGGCACCAGATCAGGCCACGGCTCCAGACCGTCAGTTGCTGCCATGATCTCCATCGGCTGAGCGTCATCGCCCATCGCATCCAATTGCTCGCGAGTTCCGCCAGCGCCGATCCACTCGACAGCATCACCACCGGCAGGCAGATCGGGGAGTCGGACAATCTTGACCGACGGGACCGGAGTCAGTTTTGCCAGCAGTTCCCGCACGTCATCAGCGTAGCGCTCTCCCGGCTCGTCATGATCAGGCAGGATAATGATGGTCTTCCCCGCCAGCGGGGACCAGTCAGATTTTCTTGCTGCCTTGCATCCGCCCGGGGATGTCGTCGCGACCAGCCCCAGACCGCGAACTGCATCCGCAGCCTTTTCACCCTCGCAGACATAGACTCTCTCAGCGTCTGCGAGCGTCGGCAATTGGTACAGCAGCCGGGGAGTCGGCATCGCTTTGATTGCCCACGGGCCGTCAGGTTGCTTGCTGATGGGAATGACAGCCTTGTTGCCGTCGGCAGTCTCATACCGCACCACCACCCCCAAGGGAGAACCAGAGGCATCATAATAAGTCCAGTATCGCACCCGTTGCCGATGGTTGCGGGATTCCCGCCGATCCAGTTCCCGCAGCGCCTCATTACACGTCGGCCACGTTGCATCCGGCTTGCGTTCGCGCTTTGTTGGGGCCGGTCGTGGTGATGATGCTCCGGGCCGGTCATCGGAGAACAGGTCGGCCATGCTCAGTCCAACAGCTTGGCAGACGGATTCCGTTTCACAACCCGCCCAGCACCGGACCAGCGCCGTCCCATCCTCGCCAGCGCTGATCGACAGGCTCGGGTTACGATCCTCATGGGCCGGGCAGCATGCTTTCCATTTGCCATCACCGGCAGGCGTCACAGCCTCCAACCGGGACAGCAGGTCATCTACGGGGGAGACTGCCATCACGCCTCACCCCCGATGCTGCCAGCTTGCTGGGTCACTGTCTGACCGTGCAGCCAAGTCTCAAGCGCGGGGACGCTGTACAGCACGGTCTGGCGCTTGCCGGTTCCGATCCGGGCGCAGGGAATCGGGCCACGCGGGGCCGTCATACTCCACAGCGTCCGCTCGCTGATGGAAAGCATCCGGGCCGCTTCGCGCGGGCGCAGGGCCAGGGGAGGACATGAGAGAGATTGCATTGTGAAAACTCCTGATGAACTGCTTGCCGCGATGTGCGGCTCGCTCAGGAGTAGTCAGATCGTTTCACAGATTTTTATGAAACACCTGTGAAACAGCAGGTAAACGCAGTGTTTTGCGTGCTCTCGTGAAGATATGCAGCGTGGATACTGTTTCGCAAATACCATGAAACAGTGAAACAGCGTCAGTCCTCGTCGTCGGCAACCGGGGCTGCATACTCTCCAGGATTCGCCAGCAGCCTTGAGACTTCTGCGGGGTTCTCCAAATGCTTCAAAACGGTCGCAATATTTCTAGTAAGACAATGACGGGAATAGACCGCGTGTCCTTTCTCATTTCCACTTCCCGGGAATTGCTTGTTGAATCGTCTGGTAGCTGTGGCAGGAGCAACATTCAGAGTCTCCGCCAGCCCTCGAACTGTCACCGGTTCATAATTTCCGCAGCCGCCATTGTTGTACTGATGATGCACCAGCAATGCGGCAATGAACAATTCGGCGTCGCTGCTCCGCGATGATCGCTTGGGAGTCTTCCGTGTCTTCACCTTCGGGCCAGTCTCTACTGTCCCTTCGGTTGTCTGCCCTTCGGTCGGCGGTTCCGGGGCCAGCGCAAGCAATCGGGCGAACCTTCGGATCTCTCCCGCTGACAGCATTTCCGGAGCGATCAAAGCATCCTGCAATGCCTGTAAGAATCCTCGGGGCCGTTCGAGGTTATCCAATCGAGGGTCACGGCACTGGCCGATGGATTCGAGCCGCTGTAAGTCGATCATCAGATCGGCAAACTGACATTCCGCTTCGGCTAAATTCGAAGGTGGTTGCGGAATTGCGAATATTGTCCCCGTCAGATGCTCGCGCCAGCGATATGCATGACGGAGAACTTCCTGCGCCCAGGCGAGATTCCGACCGAGATAGTCGCTTCCCAGCCCCAGCAATGGACCAGCGCTGAGGGCGCCTAAGAAACTCACCCTCTCATCTATAACCCATTCCGCAAGTTCGCCGATTGTCTTGAATGGCTTCTGGCCGCGACAGTAGAGACTTCTGTTGTTGACGGTCGCTGACAGGCTGACGCCACTTGGTAAGGCTTCGGCTTGGGCGTGTAGATACCAGATTACGATCCGCGCTCCCACCTGACGACAGAGATCGACTATCCGATCATCATCAGGGGGCAATTGATCAAGGTAGATCGCCAGGTCATCCAATTCCCGACAGATTGCAGTTAGAACAACCGGGGCCTGCGCCTGTCTGGAGTATACCATCAGCATTGCCTTTCCAAGCGGGCCGACCAGACCGGCAGGGGAAAGGCTTCCCAACCGGTCAGGCCGAACGTCACCCCGTCGGGTGACTCCCGTTGTTACGTTGTTCAATCATCGTCGGTCAGCAAGTTTTGCCGACTCATTTCAAGTATCACTTCAGCCGCTCGTATCGCCAACCGGCCATTGTGCCGGTCAGATTCAAGACACTCTTTCAATCGGTCCATGATCTCCCGTCTCGTCCCCTTTGGAACGTCCCAGCCTTCACGGATTGCTTTCCGCAACAGTGCCAGATCTGACCGCCGAATCGGCGAACCAATCCCCCAGCCCCCAGCGTGGTTTGGAGATGAAATTTCTGTCGCAGTCATGTTATCACCTGATCCGGGATTCCGAAGCCAGTTTCTCTAATTCGTCGGCTGGTTGATGACCGTTCGCCAGCAGCCATTCCAGGGCATGGCTGGCATCAACTTCCCCAGCCATCGACGAATGCTCATCGAACACGAACCAGCGTCTGTTGACGTGAAACAACGTCTCTTCTGAAATGGCATCCATCCGACCGGGTAGGCTTTGCCACTTCTGGGCATCCTCGACCTTGAACCACTTCCGTTCACCGTCGAGTCCTTTTGCCAGAACCGTTACTCTCATCGTGAGTGCCTTTTGATTTTCGGGAATATCGGGAGCGCATTTGCTCCCTGATCTATTTCGGTCCATCACTCCAGCAGCTTCCGCAGGGCTTGCCGTTCTGCGTCGGAGAGAGACGCCAGGGCTTGAAGAACGTCTGCCAGCTTGGCGGGATCGCTGGGAATTACGTCGGATTTTACGTCGCCTGAATCGAGAATTGCGGTTTCTTCAATGTTTGAAGGGGATGATTCGAATCTGGCCCCCGCCATTTGCCTTTGTGGCAACCACTCGTAATGAGACGCAAACCCCGGAAAAATCGGGGTTTTGTCGTTTCTGGATTTCGGAAATGCGTCACCATTCTGCCCATTTCCATTGCTTGAAGTCATCCGCATTCCCGGCATTAATGGATCGAATGTCGCGGTCTTTCCCAATGTAGTTCACCAGATCACGAATCACTTGGCCGCGAACAACTTTGGTGGCAGGCTTCAAGTCATTGCGGTTCTCCAGGAATGACCGCAGAAACGCTCCCAGCCCTTCCGCTTTGATCGCTTCCCGTTTGCTGGCCAGCACCGCGCGGATTGTCTCTTAACAGCATGGCCATCGCCTCAATAGTCGCGTTGCTGGTCCATCGTCGTGATGACTTGGCATCATCATTTGCTGCACTAAACAGGCTCTGTTGTCGGTCTCGGATCGGCCGCGTCGCCAAACGGAATGCGGGGCTCTTGCCCGATCCGGAGTCGGCCACGACGGCCATCCACAGGACCGCAGGGACACGCCCTGAGTCCCTGATCCGCAGGCGTCGGGTCGATCCGATCGCCGCCGCACAGACGGCCAGCGCAGGCAATGCGACATAGCTTTCGTCGCACCCAATCGCCTTGGCGCCGCCAATGATCAGCGAGCGTAGCGGCTCGGGCAGCTGAATTCGGACTACGCTCCGGCGAGTCGTCTTTCACAAGTCGAAACGCGTGCTCCGCGGGCACGGGGAAGAGCAATTTGCTTTCTGTGCTCGCGCTGAAAGGGAATCAAACGCTGCATGATACGGTGACCGAAGACATCGACCAGCAGTTCGAGACCGACTTCGCAAACGTGACGACTTGCGGATGGTTATTCAATCCCGGGGACCGGAAACGCACGGGCGAATTCGGCGATTTCACCCCGCACACGTTCTGCAACCGTTCTGTCTTCCGGACTTTTGAGCACTTCCAGAATCCAGCTGCCCACTTTTTTCATTTCGTCCTGTTTCATCCCGCGCGTGGTGAGAGCTGCTGTTCCGAGTCGAACTCCGCTGGGGTCCAGCGGCTTGCGTTGATCGAAGGGGATCATGTTTTTGTTGACGGTGATTCCCGCATGATCCAGCGCTTCTTCCCCAATCTTTCCGGACAGGCCGATGGCGGTCATATCGCACAGCATTAAATGGTTATCCGTACCGCCGCTGGCCAGTCGGATGCCTCCCGACATCAGCACGTCGGCCAGTGTTTTGGCGTTGGCCACGATCTGCCGGGCATAGTCTTTAAATGCCGGTTGCAGTGCTTCGTGAAAACAGACAGCCTTGGCGGCCACGATATGCATTAGCGGGCCTCCCTGAAGTCCGGGGAAGACAGTCTTGTCCAGGGCTTTGGCGTGGGCTTCCTTGCAGAGGACAAATCCTGAGCGCGGACCCCGCAAAGTTTTGTGGGACGTGGAAGAAACAAAATCCGCCACGAGGACGGGATTGTTGTGGACTCCTCCGGCGACCAGTCCGGCATAATGGGCCATATCGACAAACAGATAGGCCCCGACCTCCCGGGCAATTTCTGCAAACCTGGCGTGATCGATTTCACGAGGATAGGCACTGGCTCCGGCGACGATCATTTTAGGGCGATGCTCTTTCGCGAGCTTCGCCACCTGATCGAAGTCGATCCGGTGATCGCTTTCCCGAACGCCGTATGGGACCACGTGATAGAGTTGTCCCGAGAAATTCAGGTGCATGCCATGGGTCAGATGGCCCCCATGAGCCAGGTTCATCGCCAGAATGGTGTCGCCCGGTTTCAGCACGGACATATAGACCGCCATATTGGCCTGTGAGCCGGCATGGGGCTGAACGTTCGCATGTTCCGCTCCAAACAACTGGCACACGCGATCACGGGCCAGCGTTTCGACAACGTCCACATACTCGCATCCGCCATAATAACGCCGACCCGGATAGCCTTCCGCATATTTATTGGTGAGAACAGTGCCCGCAGCCTGCTGGATGGCAGCACTGGTGTAATTCTCCGAGGCAATCAACTCCAGGCCGTCCACCTGGCGCCCGCGTTCCTGTTGAATGGCGTTCCAGATTTCCGGATCTGCGACCGAGAGAGAGGGAGAAGTTTTGGCAGCCGACATGAAAATTTCCTGATCATCAAAACAGTGAGCAATTCGATCCCAATTTCAGCGAGATTTCCCGACTCGTTCCCGGTGACCCCGCCAGACGCTTTATAATCAACTTCCTGTGTGGGCGGGACAGAGCGAAGAAAATTTTTGGGAATGAAGGAAAACAGGTCGGCGATACCTGCCAAGCCGTTTGTTGCTTCACTCTTTTTTCGTCAGCGCTGATATGTGGGGAGATAACCCCGGTCAATCTGGAGAATTGTGGCATTGATGGCCGTGACATAGATATTTCCCACCTGGGCATCCTGCCAGCTGCCGTCTGCATTCTGAGTCGCAATGAGTACTTGCTTCAGCTCTCCAAAATATTTCGGCCAGAGCTCCACATCGCGATACATGACCTGGGCATAATAATAATGCAGGTAATGCCAGTGCCCAAAGCCATTCGCCTTGATGGCTCCCCCCTGTGGCCAGATATTGCTTTTGCAATACTCGAGCATTTTTCGCACATCATCGGATTCGCCATAATCCCCGGCGCTATACAGGCTGGCAACGGCGGCTGCGGTGATGGGTGCCCGTGGTCCCCCACCCCGGATGCTGTATTGCACGCCTCCATCATTTGATAAACAGTCATGAATGTACTGTTTTGCGCGATCGATCACTTCGCGCGGGACGGAGATCCCTGCGTTCCGACAGGCACGCAACCCTTGCACCTGGGTCACACACGTCGACCCTTCATCGAAATCGTTTCCATCTCGAGCGGAGACGTAACCCCAGCCACCGCGAGTGGTTTGTGCTTCCCCGCTGAAACGGACCGCCTTTTCCAGCACCACTTTGATCTGCTTTCTGCGTTCCTCATCTTCTTCTTCGCCAAAGACTTCGGAAAGGAACAGCATGGAAAATCCGTGTCCATATGTGTAGTGATAATCGTCCACATATCCGATCAGCCCGTTGGGCTGGGCAGTATCCAGCAGGAAATCGACAGCACGGCTCACATTCCGGGCATATTTCCCCCGCGTGGTGGTGGACCCCTCTGTTAATAGAGCAATGCCACACAGGGCTGTCATGGCGACACGGTATTGTCCGCTGTTTGCTTCCCAGTACCCCTGTCTTCTCTGCTCCCGGGCCAGGTACTCCAGAGATCTCGCAGCGGCCCGCTCGACATGAGGGTCTTTCGGTATTGGAGCAGCAGCTACCGGCCGCTGCCCCGCCATCATGACCACAATCAGGGCGAGAAAAAAGAGGCTTCGCTGTGGCACTGAAAATGATCGCATATCGTTTGACCGTGTCACGTCGTGTTTCCACTCATCGATTTGGAAAATGTGGAGAACGGTTTGGAAACAATCACAATTTCGGACACATCCGCAATTCATGAGGAATGGCGTGTGTTTGAGGCGGTTTGAAGACCGACCCGTCTCATCTCCCAAGGATTCTAACCAATTTATGCAGCCTGACCACTTCCTTCCTGCGAGTCAACATCCAAGAATAGAGATCCACCGACAACGGAGACCTGGAGCAAGCTGCCTTGGCCTGAACGCGAGCAGCATGTGTTTCGACTAATGAAAGGGAACTCGCCGCGTGGCGGAACGCGGTCGATGCGGGCGTAATGCGCTCGAATGCGCTGCACGGTCGGAGTGAATCTATTCCGGATTGGTGAAGTCTGCGGGCGTTTCTCTTTCTAATGGCTGGTCACAGGGCTTTTGTCGATAATCAGATGTCACGGGCAATAGTTTTTCAACTTTTCCTCTGCGGTCATCGAAATGAAGGGCGGCACGAGCTTGTCACTCCGAGCGCGTCAGAAACTTGGTAAATATCGCATCGAAAAACGCCTGAGTGAAGGCGGTTTTGCGACAGTGTATCGCGCGTTCGATACGATTGAGGGAGTGCGGGTGGCCCTGAAAATTCCTCGCGGCCCCAAGCCAAGTGAGGACTCACTACGCCTCTTCCGCCATGAAGTTCGACTGGTGGCCCGGCTCGAACATCCCAATATTTTGCCGCTCAAAGATGCTTCGGTGATTGATGAGCATTTTGTCATTACGTTTCCGCTGGGAGAACGCACGCTCTCAGACCGCCTTTCGAGAAGATTGTCTTTGCAGTCTGCCATGAGTTTTGCGGAACAGATGCTGGCCGCACTGGCTTATGCCCATCAGCAACGGATCGTCCATTGTGATGTTAAACCCGAGAACATGGTTCTGTTCGCAGGAAATCGGCTGCGACTGGCCGATTTTGGAATCGCAAAATTCGCACAGAAGACCCTGGAAGGCTCCGGAACAGGCACCATTGGATATATGGCACCGGAGCAGGCGATGGGAAAACCCTCTCCGAGATCGGACGTTTTTTCCGCTGGCCTGATTATTTATCGAATGTTTTCCGGAGAATGGCCCGCCTGGCCTTTTAGCTGGCCTCCTCCGGGAATTCGGAAAATACGCAGCCGGATGCACCCGGACTTCATTGCATTTCTGCAAAAAGCGATCGATGCTGATCCTCGGCGACGATTTCGCGACGCCGAACAGATGCGGAACGCCTTTTTGCGATTGAAGCCAAGGGTCCTGAGTCATGCCGAAAGACGCCGCGTTCGCTCAGCCTGATGTGGAAGAAATGGGTTGGTACTCCATCGCCGGATACCGAGAGCATTGTCAACTCTAAAAAATTGGGGAGGTCTCAACGCAAAGTCCGACAACGGAGGACGTTTCGTGATGACGCGCCCCAAATCCAAGCCCTGGCAGGGCACGAGAGCAAGTTGCTCTGGCCTGGGCCCGCGCAGCGCGCGATTTGACTGATGGAAGGGAACTCGCCGCGTGGCGGAACGTGGCCGATACGAGGTGAATGCACTCTAAGCCCTGACAGGCTGCGAGAGAAGCTGAGGGATTTCGAGATTAATATTCCAGTCGAAGAAAACTCTGGAAGTCTCTGTACATCCACTCCGGCTGGAGCGGTCCAGGCCAGCTCCCTGCTTCCGCAGATCGAACCTTTGCCAGCTGTGAGTGAGATCCATCTGGCGAGCGGCCATGCCGCCTGGCTGACCTGCAAATGTCCGGGCCGTCCCGGGGCCAATGAAGATGCCGTGGCTGCTCTGGCTTCGGGAGATGATCAGGGTCTGCTGATGGTCGCCGACGGTCTGGGAGGGCATCGGGGAGGTCGCCGGGCTTCGCAGCTGATCAAGACCAGTCTCAGCCGGGCGGTCAAAAAACTCTCTGCGCCCGTCAACACTCAGCCCCTGATGATTAGTGGAATGGTCCCAGTTCCCTCGCAGTTTCGCCCAGAAGATCCTGCGTTGCCGGATCACCGTGGCTGCATCCTCGATGAAATTGAACGCGTGAATCAGCGGCTGCTCCGCTCGCGGATTGGTTCGGCCACAACGCTGGCACTGGTTGAAATTCAAGGGCGACGGGTTCGCAGCTACCATATTGGTGATTCAGAGATTTTGATCATCAGCCAGCGCGGGCGATTGAAGTTTTCCAGCATCTCACACTCTCCGATTGGTTATGCGGTGGAATCCGGGATGCTGACAGAAGAGGAGGCGCTGTTTCATCCAGACCGGCACCTGGTCTCCAATGTGATTGGCAGCCATCAGATGTCGGTCGAACTTGGTCCATGGATCTCACTTTCTCCGCGAGACACGGTCTTGCTGGCTTCTGATGGCCTCTTTGACAACTTGTTGCAGGGAGAGATCATTCATTTTATTCGCAAGGGGAAGCTGACCGAGTGCGTGCAACATCTGGCTGAGTTGGCCCGGAACCGCATGATCATCCCCAGCCTGGAAGCCCCTTCCAAACCAGACGACTTATCCATTGTCGCCTATCGTAATTCCTCCGCAGGCAATTAGAGGTCTGTCCGGAAAGGTCAATTTGGGCTGCGATCGGCTCTTTTGCGTTCTGAACTTCGTCAGCCTGCATCGACGAATTCCAGGAATTCGCCTGCTTCGGCTTCCTTGTCAGAACACAAATCGCT